>ERZ1034915.147-NODE-147-length-46112-cov-653.691860_pt1 | contig 46112 bp, 54 predicted proteins | sample MGYA00520592_ERZ1034915 | MGnify/ENA primary metagenome ERZ1034915 (study PRJEB33766, sample SAMN09781787) | gut metagenome | biome: gut microbiome | host: Homo sapiens | place: Madagascar | study: EMG produced TPA metagenomics assembly of the PRJNA485056 data... | reverse complement strand
AGATAAGCAATTCTCTTGCCATTGTATGCGCCACTCTCATATTTCATTATTAGCAGAAATGGGAATAAACCAAAAAGTGGTGATGCAAAGAGTTGGTCACGCAACATCCACTATTACTAATAATATATATACTCATGTCACACCTAATATGTCTAAAGAACTAAACCAAAAAATGAATAGAATTAACAAAATTTCTTAAGCAAATTTGGTGGGCAAAAAAGTGGGCAGAAATGAATGAAAAATAGTGATAATTAATGATATTATTATCGAAAATAAAATAATAATATCACTGGAAAATGTTATTAAATAGGGCTTTTAAGCCATTTTTATAAAGGGGAAAGAAAATTGGCACAATTGTACTTCAAATACGGCAGCATGAATTCAGGCAAAAGTATCGAAATCCTGAAAGTTGCCCATAATTATGAAGAACAGGGAAAACCTGTTTTGATTATGACTTCTAGTTTAGATACACGTGCTGGTGTTGGTATAGTCGCAAGTCGTATTGGTATGAGTAGCGAAGCTGTAGCGATTGACGATACTATGAATGTCTATGAATATATCGAAAACTTGCCGATAAGGCCTTTTTGTGTGCTGATTGATGAAGCCCAATTTCTCAATAAACAAAATATTTATGATCTAGCACGTGTGGTCGATGATTTAAATGTCCCTGTGATGGCTTTTGGCTTAAAAAATGATTTCAGAAATGAACTTTTTGAAGGCTCAAAATACTTATTGCTTCTGGCTGATAAAATTGAAGAAATTAAAACGATTTGCTGGTATTGCAGTAAAAAAGCAACGATGGTTTTACGCATGGTTGAAGGTGAACCTGTTTATGAAGGCGAGCAACTGCAGATCGGTGGCAATGAGAGCTATATTCCAGTGTGCCGTAAGCACTATTTTCATCCATTGAAAAAGATGGAGAGTAATCGTATAAACGAAGAGATATAAAAAAAGAAGTAAGGAAAAATAAAAAATGTTTGATCAACTTGAAACGATGGTAGGACGATATGAGGAGCTGGGCGAATTACTCAGTGACCCACAGGTTGTCAATGATACAAAGCGCTTTATGGAACTTTCACGTGAAGAAGCGAGTCTGCGAGATACTGTAGCCACTTATAATGAATATAAAAAGGTGCTCGAAACCATTTCTGACAGTGAAGAAATGCTTGGTGAAGGTGGCCTTGATGAGGATATGAAAGAAATGCTCAAAGAAGAGCTTTCAGAAGCAAAATCAGCCAAAGAAGAACTGGAAGAAAAGATTAAAATTCTCTTGCTCCCTAAAGATCCAAACGATGATAAAAATATTATCTTGGAAATTCGTGGCGCAGCAGGTGGTGATGAAGCAGCCCTTTTTGCTGGTGATTTGTTAAATATGTACCAGCATTATGCAGAGTCACAAGGTTGGAAATTTGAAATCATGGAAGCCAGTGTGACGAGCATTGGGGGGTATAAAGAAGTTTCAGCCCTTGTTTCGGGAACTTCTGTTTACAGTAAACTAAAATACGAATCTGGTGCTCATCGCGTGCAACGTGTGCCATCAACAGAAACACAAGGACGTGTACACACTTCAACAGCAACGGTCCTTGTCATGCCTGAAGTTGAAGAATTCGAGATGAAAATTGAACAAAAAGATCTTCGCGTGGATATCTACCATGCCTCAGGTGCCGGTGGACAAAATGTCAACAAAGTTGCGACAGCTGTACGTATGGTTCACTTGCCTACAGGCATCAAAGTTGAAATGCAAGAAGAACGTACGCAACAAAAAAACCGTGACAAAGCCATAAAATTGCTTAATACGAAGGTATTTGACCACTATCAACAAATCGAGTTGGACAAGCAAAATGCTGAACGTAAGTCCACTGTCGGAACAGGTGACCGCTCAGAACGTATCCGTACTTATAATTTCCCTCAAAACCGCGTGACCGATCACCGTATCGGTCTAACTTTACAAAAGTTAGATACCATCCTTTCTGGAAAAATGGATGAAGTCATTGATGCACTTGTGGTTTATGATCAAACGGAGAAGTTGGCGGAGCTTAACAAGTAATGACCGAATTTCAATTTGAAGGTTTTAACATTCGGCTGCGTGCAGAAGAGCAAAGACGTATGGAAACGGCGAAGAGAGTGAAGGATGTTGAGACAAAAGTTCTTGTCTTTGAGGTCAGTACCCAAGAGACACACTTTGATTTGCTCTATTGCCAAGCAATCAACCAAGATTATTGGATTACCATTGAAAATGTTGAGAGTCCTTCAAAGCATCTTCAGAGATTGGATAGACGGGTACGGATGAGTATTGACTTTTATAAGGACAATGCTTATTGTCGTCTTTGGCAAGAGCTCAAAGAAGGGGACAATTGGAGCAAACGTAAAAAAGTTCTTTCACTTGCGGAGTTTGGCAAATACAGCAGTCAATCGGTGACGGAAATTATGAAAACCTTTGATGCTTTGGCTCTAGGAAGATTGGAAAATATTGTCAATGAGAAAAATAGGACACGAAATGAAAATGGTGTCCTTTTTGCAAAAGATAATCTGAAAATCCCCATCATCGTTTATTTATTGGGGCGTGTTTTTCCTCTCCTTTAAAAGGTGAGGAGAGTGAGGAAAGAAAAAATGTTATGGATTGAGGCTGTGCGCCAATTATCTCAAGATTTGGAAGAGCCTTTCGCTCTAGAATTTGTCTGGAGAAATTTACACGAGCTCACAAAATTACAGTGGTTAAATTTACAAAGAGAAGCGATTTCAGATACGGATTTAGCTGCACTTACATCTGTCGCGCAGCGTTTGAAAAATAATGAACCGCCACAATATATTGTAGGTTGGGCTGAATTCTGTGATTTAAAACTTGCCGTGGATGAGCGTGTCCTGATTCCACGTCCAGAAACAGAAGAGCTGGTGCAGATGATTCTCGCTGAAAATGAGCAAGGTAGACGTACGGTTTTAGATATTGGCACAGGATCTGGAGCTATTGCTCTAGCACTGGCGGAGAAAAGAAAGGAGTGGGAGATTACTGCATCGGATGTTTCAGAAAAAGCACTTGAACTTGCTCAATTGAATGCAAAAAGTCATCAAATTTCTCTTAATTTCATTCTCTCTGATGTCTTTGAAAATATTCAAGGACGGTACGATATCATTGTGTCCAACCCACCCTATATTGCCTTTGATGAAACGTATGAAATGGATCAATCCGTCATTCGCTTTGAACCAGATAGCGCACTCTTTGCTGAAAAGCAAGGTCTAGCAATTTATCAGACCATTGCTGAAGCAGCTCATCAATTTTTAAAGCCACAAGGGAAAATATATTTAGAAATTGGTTATAAGCAAGGTCCAGCAGTGAAAGACTTGTTTGAGAAGGCTTTTCCTACTAAAAAAGTCCGTGTGCACCGTGATATTTTTGAAAAAGATCGTATGATAAGTGTGACATAGATGAAAATAAAACATATAGAAGTAAAGAAAGATAGATATCTCCCTTTACTTCTTTTAGCTGATGATCATGAGCATATTATGACCTATCTTGCAAAAGGTGAACTTTTTGTACTGATGGATCAGTCTGAAATTAGGGCAGTGTGTGTAGTCAGTCCGACTCTCGAAATTGAAAACCTAGCTGTAGCGCCTGATGCACAAGGTCAAGGCTATGGCAGAGCCCTGATAAACTACCTTTTTAAAAAGTACAAGGGTCAGGGTGTCATGACCGTCGGCACCGACGATATATCGGGAAATGTCCTTTTCTATGAAGCTTGTGGTTTTGAATATACCCATAAGATAAAAAATTATTTTATTGACCATTATAGTTTTCCAATTTACGAAGATGGAAAACAACTTAAAGATAAATGCTACTTAAGAAAGGAGCTATAAAATGACAGTTGAAAAAGCAATAGCAGCTTTAAAAGCAGGAGAATTGGCAGTGTTACCAACAGAAACAGTTTACGGCATTTTCGCGGATGCAGCCAACGAGGCAGCGGTGCAAAAACTTTATGCTGTAAAAGGGCGTCCTGTTGAAAAAGCCTTGAATATGAACGTGGCAGATTATGACACAATTTTAAAATATTCAGTGCATCAACCTGCTTATCTTGAAAAACTCGTGCAAACTTTTCTGCCTGGACCGTTGACGATTATTTTAGAAGCAAGTCCTGAAGTTCCTGAGTGGATTCATGTGGGGAAAACTACTGTCGGATTCCGAATGCCTTCAATTCCAGCCACACAAGAAGTGATTAAAGCTTTAGGGGTTTTAGTTGGTCCCTCTGCTAATCTTACCGGCTCACCAAGCCCACGTTTCTATGATGATTTAACCTCAGCTATCCTTGATAAAGCAGCTGTTGCACTTCAAGATGACAGTGTTTATGGTCTAGATACAACGATTTTGGATCTTTCTGGTGAAATGCCTAAAATTTTACGACAAGGGGCAATTACAGCGCAAGAACTTCTTGATGCTGTTCCAGAATTATATGAAATTGTCTGAACAAATAATTTGGTTCGGCACTTTGCTTTAGATATAATGGTAGATGTACAAAAGCTACCCACGCAAAAGGAAAAATGCTTGAGGTAAGCATCGTATAAGGCAAAGGAGACACACATGGAAATTTATAATTTTGAAGCGTTTGATCCAGAACTTTGGGCTGCTATACATGCCGAAGAAGTTCGACAACAAGAAACAATTGAGTTAATTGCCTCAGAAAATATCGTATCCCCAGCGGTACGTGCAGCTCAGGGATCTGTCTTAACAAATAAATACGCAGAAGGTTACCCCGAAAAGCGTTATTATGGTGGGACAGAAGCTGTAGATGTGGTGGAAAACTTGGCCATCGAACGTGCCAAAGAACTCTTCCATGCAGACTTTGCTAATGTGCAGCCACACTCTGGCTCACAAGCCAATGCAGCAGCTTACATGGCCTTGATTGAGCCTGGTGACACTGTATTAGGTATGGATTTGAATTCTGGTGGGCATTTGACTCATGGTTCTCAAGTCAACTTCTCAGGTAAGATGTATAACTTTGTGTCTTACGGACTTAATTCAGAAACAGAATTGCTTGATTTTGACGAAATTGCAGCCCAAGCTGAAAAGCATCGCCCAGCACTTATCGTTGCTGGTGCATCGGCTTACTCTCGTATTATTGATTTTTCAAAATTCCGTGAGATTGCAGACAGTGTCGGTGCAAAATTGATGGTAGACATGGCTCATATCGCTGGTCTTGTGGCTACAGGTCATCATCCAAGTCCTTTTCCTTATGCAGATGTAGTAACCTCTACAACACATAAAACATTGCGTGGCCCACGTGGGGGGCTCATTTTGACCAATAATGCGGAGCTAGCTAAAAAAATCAACAGCGCTATTTTCCCTGGTTTACAAGGTGGTCCCTTGGAACATGTTATTGCTGCTAAAGCAGTTGCCTTTAAAGAAGCCTTGTCACCAGAATTTTCAACTTATATTGATCAAGTAGTGAAAAATACAGCAGCCATGGCCGATGAATTTAGCAGAGCTGGTTTACATGTTATCTCAGATGGTACAGACAATCATCTCTTCCTCGTCAAAGTAACTGAGCTTGGAATTAACGGTAAAGAAGCACAAAATCTCCTTGATACAGTTAACATTACCCTCAATAAAAACTCTGTTCCTGGTGAGGAACTTAGTCCTTTTAAAACAAGCGGTGTGCGTATTGGCGCCGCAGCAATCACTAGCCGCGGCATGAAGGAAGAGGAGAGCCGTAAGATTGCACAAGCAATTATTAAAGCATTATCCAATAAAGATGACGAATTTGCTCTTCAAGAAGTTCGCCAATTTGCATTAGATTTGACAAAAGGGTTTCCTTTAGTCTAGAATATAAGTACGACTTTTTTAACAAAATTTCCACCAACCGAATAAAAATGAACAGTGATAAGTAAATAAAGGTGGAAATGCTAGAGAAGTTTTTAACATGAGATGGCATATAATAACAACTGGAATTGAGACATGAGCCGTCGAAAAAATGATTAGGAATAGATAAATGTTGAAAATTTTGAAGCTATTCATCAAGCTTGCGCTACTGGCAGCAGTGGTCGGAGCAGGTTTTTACGTGCACCGAACTTATAGGAACGTAAAAAACGTGATGCAATATGAAAAATCGGTTGATGCAACCCTAAAAGCTCAAGGCTTAGAGGGAGATACAAAGCTTGCATTAGCTATTATTTATACAGAGACAAAAGGGAATGCTGTGGATGTTATGCAGTCGAGCGAAAGCTTGAATGGCAATCAAAATAGTATTTCAGATGAAGATAAGAGTATCGCACAAGGTGTTTCAAACCTTTGTAAAGTTTTAGAGTACGCTGAAGACAAAAAAGTTGATATTTGGACAGGCGTTCAAGCATATAACTTTGGTCAATCCTATATAGATTATGTTGCGAAAAATGGTGGAAAAAATAATTTAGAACTTGCTGAAAAATATTCACGTACAGTTGTAGCACCTAGCTTGGGAAACACCACAAATGCAACCTATTATCATGTGACGGTTGACTCTTTGATGAACAGTGGGGGAAAACTCTACGTTAATGGTGGCAATATGTATTATGCCAATGAAGTCAAGTGGCATTTGATGCTTCTTAATCTTTTTAACTGGTAAAACAAAAAAAGACTGTTTAAGGCAGTCTTTTTTTGTTTGTTCATTAATATTTAATATCGAAATTTTTAAAGTCCGGGAATTCGTCTGGATAGATTTCGAGATTTGTGACTGAGGCAAAAGGAGTGGGGCCTTTACGAAGTTTATCTTCGAAATCTGACAAAGCTTTCTGGCTATCTGACTGGACATAAAGTCCCACCGTACCGTCGGAATTATTCCACACGCGTCCTTTGAGTTTGAGTTGACGCGCGATTTGGACCGTACCATAACGGAAACCGACACCTTGTACCTGTCCGTGAGCAATCATTTTAACCTTATACATCCTTACACCTCCTTATAGGAAAATAAAAAATCTTCATGTATTCTATGTTATAATTATAGCAAATGGAAATTATTACAGCAAAAGACAATAAAAAAATAAAAGAAGCACGTAAACTGCTGACAAAGAAAAAATATCGTAAAAATTCTTATCTTATTGAAGGCTTTCATTTGCTAGAAGAAGCTGTCAATTCGGGAGCGAAAATTTTACAAATTTTTGTGGAAGAAAACAAATATCAACACGTTTCACACCTAGAAAATGTTCTTGTAGTGAGTTCAGAAGTTCTGAAAAGCCTATCGGATGCTGGAACACCGCAAGGTGTTGTCGCTGAGGTAGCTTTCGAAGAAGTGAAAGTTGAGTTTGGGCACGGTAAGTATTTAGTTCTTGAAAATGTCCAAGACCCTGGCAATGTCGGAACGATGATTCGGACAGCAGATGCTGCAGGTTTTTCAGCAGTACTTTGTATGGGGGATACGGCAGATATTTATGCTCCAAAAGTGATGCGAAGTATGCAAGGAAGTAACTTTCATATTCCTGTTTTGTCTGTGGCAGATTTTACGGAATTACAAGAAGCGCGCATTCCTCTTTATGTTACCACTTTGTCTAACCGGTCCATCAGTCACAAAGAACTTGTAGCAGAAGAGGACTTTGCCTTAGTGATGGGGAATGAAGGTGCGGGTGTTTCTGATCAGGCAGTAGCTGTAGCGGATCAACTTGTCCATATTGAGATGCCTGGACGCGCAGAGTCTTTGAATGTCGCAGTGGCCGCAGGAATTTTGATGTTTAGCCTATAAAAAAACTGCTCATAGGCAGTTTTTTCTTTTATTGAACCTTGGCTGCTAAAGTTTCTGCAAACGTTTCAAGATTTGTAATATCTTCATCTTCAGCATTCAAGTCTACTTTGACAGATTCTGCACCTTTCTCAGCTCCAGTAAGTGCAAATTGTTCCTCAAACATGTCAACACAAATACAGAAATCATCATAGAAAGTATCTCCTGAACCACAGACACCGAATGTTTTTCCAGAAAGATCAACATCTTGTAAATCTTCATAGAAATCAACGATTTCATCTGGCAATTCACCATCGCCATAAGTATAAGTGGCAACAATGCAAAGATCCGCATCTTCGAATTCGTCAGCGTCAACTGAAGTACATTCGTCCAAATCTACATCAAGACCTAAATCTTCCAATTTATCAGCAACGATTTCCGCGATTTCTTGCGTATTGCCGGTCATACTTGCATAAACTACTTTTGCTAAAGCCATTTTTTGCTCCCTTGTGAAATTTATATAACAAAATTATATCAAGAAATTCCAGAAAAATCAGCTCCTATGCATTTTTCGGTACTTTCTACCACAGTATTTTTATGATAAAATAGGAGTATCATTACGATTAAAGAAATATTTAGAAGAAGGTAAAAATAGTGATTACATTAAAATCTCAACGTGAAATAGATCAAATGGATCGTGCCGGCTCTTTATTGGCAAGCATCCATATCGGTTTGCGTGATTTGATAAAACCAGGTATCGACATGTGGGAAATCGAAGAATATGTACGAAAAGTTTGTAAAGAAAATAATACGCTTCCTCTCCAAATCGGTGTAGATGGTTCAATTATGGATTATCCTTATGCCACATGTTGTTCACTGAACGATGAGGTGGCACACAGTTTTCCACGCCACATGAAATTAAAAGATGGCGACCTTATCAAAGTAGACATGGTTTTGGGTATGGTTGAAGATGGTTCTGTTGATGTTTCCAAACTTGATTTTGATAATGTTCCTGAGATGAAGAAATATACGGAAGGTTTCAGTGGATCCATTGCAGATAGCTGCTGGGCTTATGCCGTAGGCACACCATCAGAAGAAGTGAAGAACCTTATGGATGTGACACGTGAGTGTCTCTATCTCGGAATCGAACAAGCTGTTGTTGGTAACCGTATCGGTGATATTGGAGCAGCTATTCAAGAATATGCAGAAAGTCGTGGTTATGGTGTAGTTCGTGACCTTGTCGGTCATGGTATGGGGCCGACTTTCCACGAAGATCCACTGGTGCCACATTACGGAAAAGCTGGACGTGGCTTACGTTTGCGTGAGGGTATGGTTTTGACCATTGAACCCATGATTACGACAGGGACTTGGGAAATTGATACCGATATGGAAACAGGTTGGATGCATAAGACATTGGACGGCGGTTTATCTTGTCAATATGAACATCAGTTTGTCATTACCAAAGATGGTCCAGTAATTTTGACAAGCCAAGGAGAAGAAGGCACTTACTAAGAAGTCTCTCCTATCTTATGAAGACAGAAAAATGAAAGGAGGAGAAGACCAGATGAAAGCTCTTTTTCAACGTGTATCGTCTTGGCAAACTTTGAAAGACTTCATGAACTTTTATAAAAGTTCAGAGATGTCCTTATCAAGTATTGCTGTGGCTTATTACTTGCTTTTATCCATTTTCCCGCTACTTTTGATTTTTGCCAACATTCTCCCCTTCTTAAATCTTGATATTGATATGATCTTGGATGTGTTTCATGATCAGATCCCGGATCAGATTTATGATATGAGTGTCGGATTTATCCGAAATGTCTTAGAAAATCCCAATACAGGATTACTTTCGATTTCCGTTTTGGCTGGTTTTTGGACATTTTCTCGCGCACTTGCGACCTTACAGATGGCTATGAACAAAGCTTATGAGGTTTCAGAACATCGTGATTTCATTCTCAGCCGAATCATTGGTCTAGTTGTTGGCTTAGGGCTCATGGTTATGCTCTCTTTAACTATCTTGATTTCAACATTTGGTCAGGTGATTTTGACCTATGTGCATGAGAACCTCTTTGCCTTTGATGATCGACTGTATCGGACATTGCAAACAGCTACCTTACCAGTTGTCATCATTGTTGTGCTTATTTCTTTGATTTTACTGTACTTTGTCTTACCCAACGTCAAAATACATAAGTTACGTTATATTATGCCCGGGACCATTTTCTCTACTTTGGTTCTTGTGGCCCTGCCTCATTTTTTTGGGGCCTATTTAAGTCGAGCTTTAGGGCAAATGCGTGACTTTAAACTGGTTGGTTCCTTGCTTATTTTTGGTTTAATGATTTGGTTTATTTTCATTGCTAAAGTTATTATCATCGGAGCGGTATTCAACGCCACTTATCAGAAAAAGTCCTTTGGTCAAATCGAAACACGACGTGGTGAGATTGTTGCTTTTATTAAAGAAATTAGAAAATAAAAAAACGTTCTGTTTTGGCAGACGTTTTTTTTATTATACATTTATACTTTCGCTTTTTTACGGAAAACAATAAATTTTGAATAGAAATAGTTCAAGACAATATTCAATACTTGGATGGCCAGTGAAAGAGCAAGAACGACTACTGGTTTTTTCAAGTGCAAGAGATCCATCAAAATCTCCGGATGACTATCGATAAACCACCATTTCAGAACAATAGCCAAAAGCATGAAGAATAAACGTCCAGCAGCAAAGTTAAGGAAATCACGGAAAATATGCGTAGATTTATGTTTGAAAACCCAAATTTTATTGGTAAAGAAAGCAAAGATAATACTGACAATTTGTCCGATTGCCTCTGAAATCGCCCCCGCATTTATCCCGGGGTGATTAAGCAGATAAAAGCTTGACTGCATAAAGACGTAATAGACAAGGGTCGTCAAGACACCGAAGACGAGATAAGTGAAAGCCTCAGTCTTAGCAAAGTTTTTAATTTTTTCCATAGCACCTCATTTTACCAAAATTGTAGTTTTTTTGCCAGATGATACATGTTTAAAATATAGTCGGATGTAAGGGGGCTTAATTAATAATGGTTGTTTTACTGTTTGTCGCACGTGTGGCAATTTTTTCCCGTAAAATGTCAATCTTATCTTGTGGTTGTCGCGCCCAATCGGTCACCTCAGCAATTACTTTTAATGGAGTAGTAGAGCGATAGGAACGTGTGGGATTACCCGAGAATTTTTTGTCGGTGACATTGGGATCATTTTCATAAGGACCTGTTGGCTCCACCAGATAGACATGTGGCACCTCAGCTTTTCCAGCAGCGATTTGGCAGCAAAGCCAGCGCCATCTTTTAAAGCTGTAAAATAGATATGATTCATAGTCACACGTGAATCATAATTAGAGACAAAACCAGCCCTTAAATAATCCCCTATTTTGAGTTCGGCTTTCGTCCCGTGGTAGAAAGGACCTTCATCATGTACTTTTTCCATTAGGTAATCTTCTTTCTTAAGTTGATTTCAAAGCTGGCGATACGCGATGATCATAATGTATTATACAGTATCCCGCAACTTTTTTCTATCAGGAAGCGAATGAAAAAACAAGTGTAAAAAAAGTGACGCTCTGGTAAAAATTTCGTTTAGCATATTTGACCTCCGTTCTTGGGTATGATAAACTTAATCTATGTTAAAATCACGATTTTACTCTTTTATACTTGGAACAATCATTGAAGCATGGATTTTCTCCATCGCCTTTTTCCAGGCACAATGGTTTTGGTTCTTTATCGCAAGCTTCCTTTTAGGTCGCAGAATTTATGTGGCTTATAAAGTAGACAAGTTTGTAAAACTTAGCAAGATCAAATAATGGAGAATATCCATTATTTTTTTTTTACTATTTTTAGGTCTGAGATGAACCAGTATACTAAGTTATATTTTGGCTATTGAAAGGGAATAAAATATTAAACTCTATATTATATTAGCCAAAGCAAAAAGGATTATTGTTTATATTTTGATATAATAAGGAGAGAAAAAGACGATAGGAGACGGTTATGACAGTCACAGTACAAGATCTCATCAAAAAAATAAAATTTAATGTTATCTACTCCACGGAAACAGCACTTCAAAAAGAAGTGACCACCTCAGATATTTTACGCCCAGGTTTAGAGATGTCTGGTTATTTTGAATACTTTACCCCTGAACGGATACAACTTTTCGGGATGAAGGAATGGTCCTACATGATGAACGAGGTAGGTGATGCGCGTTATGATATTCTCAAAAAGGTAATGACTGAGATAACTCCTGTTGTTATCGTTGCACGTAATCTTGAAATTCCGGAAGAGATGGTGAATGCAGCGCGTAAGCATGATATTGTCTTGCTGCAGTCACGTGAGACAACTAGCCGTCTGAACAGCATCCTGACCTCTTACTTGGATGAAGAGCTGGCAGAGCGTGTCAGTGTACATGGTGTCTTGATGGACATTTATGGTGTGGGTGTTTTGATTCAGGGAGCAAGTGGTATTGGGAAATCAGAAACGGCTTTGGACTTGGTGGCGCGTAACCACCGTCTCGTGGCTGATGATCGTGTCGATGTTTTCCAAAGAGATGCCTTTACTTTAGCGGGGGAACCAGCGCCAGTTTTGCAAAATTTCTTGGAGCTTCGTGGTGTTGGTATTATTGATGTTATGAGTTTGTACGGTGCGCGTGCGGTCAAGGATCAAACGGATATTGATTTAACAATTTATCTTGAACCTTATGAAGTAGGGGGCGAATTTGACCGTTTGGGCAATGGTGTGAAAAACATTATTCTTGCAGATGTTGAGGTGCCACAGATCAAGATTCCTGTAAAAACAGGGCGTAATGTCTCCACAATTATTGAGGCTGCCGTAATGAACTATCGTGCCAAAGATATGGGCTATGATGCAACAGCACTTTTTGAAGATCGTTTGACACATTTGATCGAAAACAATAGCTAAGGAGTGAAAGTGAATTATTTTCCATATTTAGCAATGAATAAGATTGCTTTAGAGTTAGGTCCCTTTTCCATTCATTGGTATGCGATTTTCATTGTGACGGGGGCTGCCCTAGGTGTCTGGCTGGCATGTAAGGAAGCACCACGGCGAGGCTTGACCTCAGATGATGTGATTGACTTTATCTTATGGGCTTTCCCAATCGGTCTGATCGGTGTCCGGGCTTATTACGTTGCTTTCCAATGGGATTATTATAGCCAACATCCGAGTGAAATTATCGCTCTTTGGGATGGCGGAGGTGCAATTTATGGCGGTCTGATTGCGGGTGCAATTGTCTTGTTTGTCTTTTCTTACTATAGGATGATTAATCCTCTGGATTTACTTGATATAAGTATTCCTAGTGTATTAATCGGACAAGCTTTTGGACGTTGGGGAAATTTTGTCAATCAGGAAGCCTATGGCGATGCAGTAAGCAACTTAAATTATCTGCCGACCTTTATTCGGGAGCAGATGTTTATTGATGGCGCTTATCGAATACCCACTTTCCTCTACGAAAGTATTGGAACCTTTTCGGGCTTTCTTCTCATTATGATTTTCCGCCATCGTATTCCAGGACTCAAGCGTGGTGAAATCTTTGCTTTCTACCTTATCTGGTATGGAGCGGTTCGCTTTATTGTGGAAGGCATGCGGACAGACAGTCTGATGTGGGGAGCATTCCGTGTATCACAGGTCTTCTCAGCCCTAATGATTATTGCGGGTATAGCGTTTGTGCTTATCAGACGTTTGAAAAAAATTGATTAAGAAAAAAATGTACAAGTGTATCTTTTGCAGTAAGGCAAAAGGTGCATTTTTTATTACATTACAAAAAAGTAAGCTCAGCTTCATACCAATACGCGTAAAATAGAGGTATTAAGAGGAGAAGAGGAGCGAAAAATGAAACATACACTTGCACTTGTGACAACTGTTGGGCTTATCACATTTTGTGTTTTTAATATACTCCATCAACAAACGAAAACCGTCCGTAGCCTTCCCTCGGATACTCTCGGCACTCACAAAACATCTGCCCCATCGAAAAAGAAAAATGTAAATGTTCTTGACATTTATGCCAAGAACATGAAAAAACGAATCGTTTTTCCAGATAATGAAAAATCGCTTGACGAAAGCGGACAGAAAGATCCAACTGTACAAAAAGCCAAAGATGCAGCAGAATTTTACAGCAAAATCCCCACTTTCATCATGGAGCTTGTCAAAGAAGCTGCCAATCTCTCACATAAGCTTTTCCGGTAAGGCCTCGTTTTTTCTGAGGAAAGAATAAAAAAGGGATAAAGCTAAAAATCCTCTGAAAACACGGGTACGAGTGTCCTAAATATCTCGGAGAAAATTATGTGCCAAATTAGTTTATAAAAAATATTAATTTTGCTATAATAAAGTAAAATTACCGTTTGAATTTAAGCGGTTTCGGAGGTGAAGTATGGGAGAAATTAGTGTACAAAATATAGCCTGGCTGATCATTGCAATTGCTTTTGCAGCTTTGGTTATCTTCTTAATTGTACTGTTAGTTAAAGTTTCAAAGGTTGTTGAGGAAGCCAATCGTACGGTGAAACTCGTCTCTAGTGATGTCGATGTTTTGCTTCACCAAGCGGATGGCTTGATGGCGAAAGCCAATGTTCTTTTAGATGATGTTAATGGAAAAGTTGCAACAATTGACCCTCTCTTCGTTGCAGTAGCAGAGCTTTCAGAGAGTGTTACTGCAGTGAATAAAAGCAGTCGCGACATGGTTGAACGTTTCTCAAGAAAATCGGGAACGGTTGGTCGTTCAGCTTCGACTTTAGTATTGGCTAAAACAGCAAACAAATTTATGAAGAAGAACAAGAAAAAGAAAGTGGAGGATAAATAATATGTCTAAAAAATCAGGATTTTTAGCAGGAGCTTTGATTGGTGCCGCTGCAGCTTTGTTTTTCGCCCCTAAAAAAGGAAGCGAAATGCGTGAAGATGCGAGTAAGATGTATGACGACTTTAAAGACGATCCAGAAGCCGCATTGAACAACTTGCGCGATTTTTCGACAGAAAAATTCAATGACATCAAAGAGCGTTTTGATTCAGGTGAACTTTCAAAAGACTCTGTTATTGAATTTTTCAACAGCACACGCGATGCAATAGTTGATAAAATCAATCAAGCGAAAGAAGATACTGAAGAACTTTTTGATGAGAACGAATCAGAAATTACTGACGAAGTAGTGGAGAAAACTGCTGAGTTCAAAGAAAAGTTGGATGATAGTGCGGATACAGTCGCAGAAAAGGTCGAAGATGTTAAAGAAGATGCTGCAGAAGCAGTAGAAAATAACGTCGACTTTGGTAAAATTTCTGAAGAAGCGGGAGAGCTTGAAAAAAAAGCTAAAGACCTCTCAGGTACAGAATGGTAAAAGAGATGCTGTCTGCGGACAGTTTTTCTTTTTGTAAAAATGTTACAGTGTTTATTTGAGCTTTTGTAAAGAAATTGCGTTATAATAGTTTTATCAAAAATAAAAAATCGGAGGATTTACAATGACTCAAGCTAACTTTGGCGTAGTCGGTATGGCCGTAATGGGTAAAAACTTAGCCCTCAATGTTGAATCACGTGGATATACGGTTGCCTTATTTAATCGTACGACTGCAAAAACAGAAGAAGTTGTAGCTGAACATCCAGATAAAAATTTTGTTTTGACAAAAACAATCGAAGAATTTGTAGCTGCGATTGAAAAACCACGCCGTATTATGCTTATGGTACAAGCAGGTCCAGCAACAGATGCGACAATTCAAGCACTTTTACCACATTTGGATAAAGGGGATATCTTGATTGATGGCGGAAATACACATTTCCCAGATACAATGCGTCGTAATGCAGAGCTTGCAGACTCAGGTATTAACTTTATTGGTACAGGTGTTTCAGGTGGTGAAAAGGGTGCTCTTGAAGGTCCTTCAATCATGCCTGGCGGACAAAAAGAAGCTTATGATTTGATTGCACCAATCTTTGAACAAATCGCAGGTAAAGCACCTCAAGATGGTAAACCATGTGTGGCTTATATGGGCCCTAATGGTGCAGGTCACTATGTAAAAATGGTCCACAATGGTATCGAGTATGGCGACATGCAACTCATTGCTGAATCTTATGATCTTTTGAAACGTGTACTTGGTCTTGATAATGCTGAAATCCAATCTATCTTTGAAGAATGGAATGAAGGCGAATTAGACAGCTACCTTATCGAAATCACAAAAGAAGTCCTTAAACGTAAAGATGATCAAGGTACAGACGGTTATATTGTGGACAAAATCCTTGATAAGGCCGGAAATAAAGGAACAGGTAAATGGACATCACAAAGTTCGCTCGATTTGGGTGTTCCATTACCATTGATTACTGAATCAGTGTTTGCACGTTTCATCTCAACCTATAAAGATGAACGTGTGAAAGCAAGCTCAATCTTATCAGGTCCAGAAGTGAAATTCTCAGGCGACAAAGCTGAAATTGTGGAAAAAATCCGTCAAGCGCTCTATTTCTCAAAAATTATGAGCTATGCCCAAGGTTTTGCTCAACTCCGTCAAGCTTCTAAAGAATACGATTGGGATCTTCCTTACGGTACCATCGCGCAAATCTGGCGTGCAGGATGTATCATCCGTGCTGAATTCTTGCAAAACATTACAGATGCTTTTGACAAAGATGCTAACCTTGAAAACCTTCTCTTGGATGAATACTTCATTGATATTACAAAACGCTACCAAGCAGCAGTACGTGATGTAGTAAGTCTTGCTGTTCAAGCTGGTATCCCCGTACCAACGTTCACAAGTGCAATCAGCTACTATGATAGCTACCGCTCAGCAAACTTGCCAGCGAACCTTATCCAAGCACAACGTGACTACTTCGGTGCCCACACATACGAACGTAATGACATGGAAGGAATCTTCCATTACGATTGGTATACAGAGGACTAAAAGAGAAACCTTGCTGAGCTAAGCTCAGTCTTCGTTCGCAAGCTCACTACGCTGTCCACTTTTTCTAAGTGCTAAAGCACTAAGACAAGTGGCACTTCGGTGCCCACACATACGAACGTAATGACATGGAAGGAATCTTCCATTATGATTGGTATACAGAAGACTAAAAGAGAAACCTCGCTGAGCTCAAGCTCATGTATAAGAGGATTAATCAAAAAAAAAACTACCAAGAAGTTGGTAGTTTTTTTTGATATCCTTAAGAAAATGGTGATTACTTACCACTTAACCCATCAGTGATATGCTCAATATTCCATTTGAGCATATCGTAATAGGTGTCACCTTTCTGACCTTCGTCAGCAAGTGAATCAGTAAAGATTTTCGAGTAGATTTTTACACCGGTTTGTCTAGAGACAGATTCCATTGTTTTTGGTGAAACGCTGGTTTCCACAAAGAGTGCTTTTACATTTTTATCTTTAACAATCGTGTTGATACGATTGAGTTGGGCTGGTGTACCTTGGTTGTCTGTATTGATTTCCCAGATATATTCAGCTGTAAGACCGTATTGTTTTGAGAAGTACTTAAAAGCACCTTCACTGGTAACCAAGATTCGGTCTTCCTCCGGAATGGTTGCAATCTTAGCTTTTGCTTCTGTGTCCAGCTGTTGCAACTTATCCGTATATGCTTTGAGGTTTTTTTGATAATCTTCTTTATGCTGAGGATCTTTCTTTGAAAGTTCCTTTTCGATATTTTGGGCATAAATAATGCCGTTTTGAATATTCAGCCAAGCATGCGGGTCTTCTTCACTTTCTTTGCCTTTTTCACTTAAGTGAATGGGAGAAACACCTTGGCTAACCATAAAGGTTGAATCTTCTTTACGACTATTTTTAATCAGCTTATCAAACCAACCTTTTCCAGTTTCCAAATTGAGGCCATTATAAAAGACAAGGTCGGCTTTTTCGACTGCTTGAGTGTCATTGGGTTTCGGATCGTACTGATGAGGATCCGTGCCACGTGGGACCATGCTATAAACATCCACATGGTCTTTCCCGATATTTTCGGCAATATCGGCAATGATGGAGTAGGTGGTTACAACCTTAAGTTTATCAGATGCCATACTTTCTTCTTTTTTAGGCGAGCATGCTGTAAGAAGTAACAGAAGTGAGGCTAAAAGGGCAATTAAAGAGAGCTGTTTGCGGTTCATGATTGAGGTCCTTTCTTAGAATAGCGGATAAATCCGTTGCGAGGGCTGAGGAAGAAGGAGAGGGCAAAGGTAAGTGCCCCAACGATTACAATGGTTGCGCTTGTAGGCAGATCGTATTGGAAGCTGATAATAACACCCAAAATACCAAATAATACACCTAAGACAGAAGACATCGCGATCATATGTGGCAATTTATTTACCCAGAGGTAAGAAATAGAGGCAGGAATGATAAGCATGGCAACCACAAGAACAATTCCGACTTGTGACAAGGCAGAAATTGTAAAAAGTGTCAGCAAAATCATCAATAAATAGTGATAAAAAGTATTGTTTAAACCATAAGCTTTAGACATAGTTGGATCAAAGGAAGTAATAAGTAGCTCCTTGAAGAAGAGTTTGACTACCAGAACAACAGCAATCAATAAAACGAAAGACTGAACAAGTTCGTGTGGGGTAACGGCAAGGATATTTCCAAAAAGAATATGGTTAAGGTCTGCACCACTTTCAGCTTTTGTGATTAATATGATTCCTAGAGCAAAGAAGCTACTTAGGATAATACCAATCGAAGCATCTGTCTTCAAATTACTATGTTTGATGATAAATTGAATCAGAATGGCACCTAAAATCCCAGATACTGTTGCGCCAATCAAAACATTTATCCCTAGCATATAGGAGATAGCAACCCCTGGTAAGACAGCGTGAGATAAAGCATCACCCATGAGAGAAAGACGTCTCAAGACGATAAAACTTCCTAAAATTCCAGAGATAATCCCTAATAAAATGGAAGCGATAAAAGCACTCAGCATGGTTACAGTAAGGCCTGTTACATCTGAAAGAAAAAATAAAATATCCACTGAGACTAGCCCTCGCTTTCCTTGATGATGATATCGCCTAAGGCTTCACCGTACGCTCTTTGAAGATTTTCATTAGTGAAAGATTGGGCAGTATAATCAGCACAAATAAGTTTTTTATTAAGAATAACCAGATAATCAAAATAGGCTTTAACATTATGAAGATTGTGGTGAACAATGATAATCGTTTTACCATTCTGGCGTAACTCTTCAAGTATATTAATGATGATTTTTTCGCTCATCATATCGATACCCACAAAAGGTTCATCTAAAAAGTAATAGTCAGCTTCTTGGGCCAGTGCACGAGCGATGAAAACACGTTGCAATTGTCCGCCAGACAAAGCGCTTAGCTGGCGCTCTTTAAAATTGTCCAAGCCAAGTTTATGAAGTGCATGTTCCGCTTTTTGTCTTTCTTTTTTACGGGGCTTTTGAAAGAGTTTTAAGTTGGGATATGTACCTGTCAAAACGGTATCAAAGACCGTGATTGGAAAGCTAAGATCAATTTCGCTACGTTGTGCAACATAGGCAATCTTTCTCTTGAAAGTCTTGAGTGGGGTTTCATCGATGGTGACTGAACCGGATTTGGTTGGGATCATCTCTAAGATGCTTTTCATCAAAGTTGACTTCCCCGCACCGTTAGGTCCAATAACTCCTGTACAGGAGCCTTCAGGTATATGCAGTGATATATTTTCTAAGGCAAGGTTGCCTTTATATTCGACGGATAAATTTGAAATTTTTAACATTATTTCCCTTGTTTTTAAAGTTCACAGTGAGCTACTGTTGGCGCCCAAGATTTAGTTTGGTGTCGATAGCATGATTTGAGTTTTGAAAATTTGGGTATATAAAAATAAGCCTCATACTGAAGGTAGTGTGAAAGGTATGTAGATTAACATTTCTTTCTATAAATTTTGTTTTCTTCCTGCTCTGTCTTAGCATGAAATGGAAGGGCATGAATTCTAAAAAGTAAAAAATAATTTTTTGTATGAAGTCTTAAATATCATTCTACAGCACATGCTAAATAAAGTCAAGTTATTTATAGGGTATCCTATAAAAATTGGAGAAGAAAAACTAAGGTTTTGCCTTAGTTTAATTTTTGTATTTAAAGACTTTTGAGTTTACCACGGAATTCGTCAATAGATTGATAGCCTTTTTTGTCCATGATTTCTTGAAGTTCTCTACGGATTCTTGTGAAAATTTCTGGACCTTCTTTGTGGAGGGCTGTCCCAATTTGGAGCATGCTTGCACCACAGAGAAGATGTTCAAAAGCATCTTGTCCTGTTTCGATACCCCCTGTTCCGATGATTTGTATTTCTGGTTTAAGACGTGTGTAGAAGGCGCGCACATTGGCTAAAGCAGTTGGTTTGATGTATTGACCACCAAGACCGCCGAAACCATTTTTAGGTTTAATCACAACAGCTTCCTCTTCAGTATCGATATAGAGGGCATTTCCGACACTGTTGACAGAGTTGACGTAAGTGAGGGGAAACTTGTTAAGAATATCAGCCATTTGATCAAAATGTGCCAAGTCAAAATATGGCGGAAGCTTAACACCCAAAGGTTTTTTGAAGAAAGCAAATACTTTTTCTAACAGTTGCTCTGTTGCTTGGAAATCATAGGCTAATTGAGGTTTACCTGGTACGTTTGGACATGAGAGGTTAAGCTCAGTAATACCTGAAAATGCGCTCTTTTGAATACTATCCAGCATTTCAAGATTTTCTTCAGGACTCATACCAGCAATGGAGAAAAAGATTGGTGTATCTTGATTTTGTTGTACTTCCAAAACATAATCTAGGTAATAGTTGAAGCCTAGATTAGGAAGACCCATAGAGTTAATGCTTCCTAAAGCTAAGTCGACATAACGCGGAGAAGGATTGCCTTCTCTCTTTTCCAAGGTACAGCTTTTAGTGATATAAGCGCCTGCATCAGATTTTTCTAATTCTTGCAGATCCTCGATAGTCATACAATGTACACCAGATGCATTCATAAAAGGATTGGCAAATTTAGTGTGAGCAAAAGTTGTTTCTTGTTTCAAGTCTCTAAAACCTCTTTCATAATTTTTACTATTCTACCACGATTAGATGAGAAATCAAATGATTAAGCTTAAATGGCGTAAGAAAAAGTATTTTACTTTGTTACTTAACTAATATGTGTTACTATATAGGTGTACTTAGTAATACATATTAGGAGTGGTAATGGAAAATAATACGGAAATGCTCAAGGGTGTTTTAGAAGGCTGTGTCTTACAAATCATCAGCCAAGGAGAAACCTATGGTTATGCCATCACACAGCAATTAAAAGAATTAGGATTTACTAATGTAGCAGAAGGCACAGTTTATACGATAACTTCTCGGCTTGAACGGCAAAACTTACTGGAGACAGAAAAAAAAGCCTCAGAAAAAGGTCCATCACGTAAATTTTTTAAGTTGAATACTGCAGGAGAAGAGGAACTGGCAGCATTTTGGGTGCGTTGGGATTTTATCTCAGAAAAACTTTCTGAGATAAGAAATAAGGAGAAATGATGAATTTTTGGAGAGAATAACAGGAAAAGATATGACTGTGGCGAGGGCAGATTTTGCAGCAAGAGTGAAACGTCTGCCAGGGAGTTACCAACGCATATGGGCAGAGCTTGATGAAGAAATTCAAAGATATAGTGATTTGACAGGGCGAAATCTTATCCCCATCATGAGTAGCTTACTTGAATTTTTTGAAGAAACAGCATTTGATCATGAAGATGTTTCAGCTGTCATTGGTGAGGATAAGGAAGCTTTTGTTGCGGAGCTGTTCGATCAACGACGTCCCATCCCCAATAAATCCTACCGAGACAAATGCCGCGAGCAACTTAATCGAAATGTAGCAAAAAAATTAGGGAGACAATAGAATGAAGTTCAAGGAAATCATTGAAGAAAAAAAAGAGTGGTACGCTCTTCAAAATGCTGTGAAAAAACTACCAAAGGATTATGGTATCGTTTATAAGGAGATTCAGCGATATTTTTTTAAGATTGGTGTTTCTGATCTTCAGGTTCTTGGAGAATTGCTTGCCATTTTTGAAGAGGGTGTGAAGCACAATCAAGCTGTGCTTGACGTTACAGGGAAAGATGTTGCGGCTTTTAGTGACAGCTTACTTGATCAAGAAGAGAATTTTGACAAATAAAAAATGCGTTCTACATATAAGTAGCACGCATTTTTTAATTAATGAGCAATACGTTTACGGTTTGCTTTTTTACGACTTTCTTGAGCAAACTCCCATTTGTGTTCAATCGGGTCAACAACACGTTTTTTGTAGATTACGCCTGCAGTGAACAAAGCAGCAAGAGTGACAATGTTACCGGCAACAAAACCAGTGATGAGATTTTTATTCATAGGTAGACCTCCAAAAGTAATTTTAGTATGTTTTAGCGCGCAAGTCGTTTGCGTTTTGCACGTTTTTGACTTTCAGCAAAAGCGTCTTCTTTAAAGGTAGGACGCATTTCCGCATCAATTAATCCCTTATGTTTAGCAACCATTACCGCAGTACCGGCAACTGTAATTTCAATGGCTTTACCTATTAGGTAGCCCTTAAGATATTTATTCATGCTCTCCTCCTTATTGTCCATAATCATCCTATGTTACTTTGATAAACTTATAAAGTTATTATAACATTTGTCGGGCTCTATACCCAATATTTTAAGCTTCTTTTCCTAGAAAGTATACTAAATATTTGAAAGTGTCAAAAATTATTGTTATCTTAACAGTAGAGACATATAGAGGAGAAAAAGAGGCAATCATGAAGAAGAAAGTGCTGAAAGCAGGAAGTGCGATACTAGCGCTTGCGATTGTTTTCGGAGCAGCCAGCATACTGGTGAAAACAACAGAAACAGAAAAAGAAAACAAGAAGACTTCCGTGAATACTTATATTCGAAGCATAGCATCTAAAGAAGTAGGAATTGAAACGAAGCAGGAAGACCAAGGTTATCATATCTTGATAAATTATCCCAAGACAAAAAATAAAGTGATTAATCAAAAGTTGGAAGAATTTTCCAATCATGAACTTTCTTCTTTTAAAGACTGTACACCAGAGAAGGATACGGATGAGAAGGGTTCATTGTTTCAATCCTTTGAAACTTATGAGTTTTCCCCAGATATCGTGAGTTTCAAATTTAATGTGATGCACAAAAGCAATGCGCGTGTCCAAGCTGAAAACCAAGTCATCACTAAAACTTACAATTTGAAAGAAAATAAGGAGTTACAGCTTTCTGATTTGTTCAAGGACAAGGACGATCTCAGCAGTATCGCACAAAATATTTATGAGAAAATGGTGAAGCTCCAAGAGAATTCAAATCAGAGGGCCAAGCAGGTATTAAGTGCGGGATTGCAGCCGATGGAGAAAAATTTTAATGCTTTTATCTTGGATAATAAATGTCTGGATTTCTTTTTGAGACCGGGTCAAGTCAACAGTAGTACAAACTTATATACTAAAGTTTCAGTGCCACTGAGTGAGTTAGGCGAGATTGTCAAACCACAGATTTTAGTGGGGGATTTAAAAGAAGAAGCGCAACATTCGAAAATAAAAATTCCTTCTGCCCAACAGGTGCAAAGTAAAGCGCTGGCACATAAGAAATTAGTGGCTTTAACTTTTGATGATGGACCAGACCCACAAACTACACCACGCTTGCTTTCCATTTTAAAGAAGGCAAATGTTCCTGCGACATTTTTCGTACTCGGAAACCGTCTGGAACTCTATCCAGAATTAGTTAAAAAAGAACACGCTTTAGGAAATCAAGTGGGCTCACATACGTATAATCACGAGAATCTGCCACAACTCCCTGCAAAACAAGCACAAGATGAAATCAAAAAAACTTCAGATTTGATGCAAAAGACAGTGGGCATTCGTCCTCAAGGCTTACGGCCTCCTTACGGTGCCACAACGCCTCAAATCAATAAAATGGCACAAACCCCGATTATTCAGTGGAGTGTAGACTCTTTAGATTGGGAAAGTAAAAATGTGGATCAAATTGAACAAGTTGTCATGAATGAAGTTTATGATGGCTCCATTATCCTCATGCATGATATTTATGATAGCTCTGTCGATGGGGCAGCAAGAGTGATTCAAAAACTAAAAAATCAAGGCTACACATTTGTAACAGTCAATCAACTCATACAAGCACGTGGCAAACTTGAAAATTCACACGTTTATTACAATGCAACACAATAAATGAAATCCTCATGTGTAAGATGAGGATTTTTATATGGTAAAAGAGTTCCTAAGTAGAAAAATGCTATAATAAAAGAAGATATCTTCGTACACCGGACAAGAAAGATAAGAAAATTAATAGAAAATATTATATGAAAAAAAATAAGGTAATAGTCGTGGTCGGACCAACAGCTGTAGGTAAAACAGCTTTGGGTATTCAGCTGGCCCAAGTTTTTGATGGTGAGATTATTTCAGGCGATTCGCAACAAGTCTATCGTGGGCTGGATATCGGGACAGCCAAGGCAAGCCCAGAAGAACAGTCTGCAGCAGTGCATCATTTGATTGATGTACGAGATGTAAATGAAAATTATTCTGCTTTTGACTTTGTTCAAGAAGCTACCGTTTGCATAGATCAAATTATTTCTCGAGGTAAGCTTCCGATTATTGTCGGTGGCACGGGGCTTTATATCCAGAGTCTTGTTGAGGGTTATCACCTAGGAGGTCAAGAAAATCACGAGGCAATGATGGAACTGCGTCGAAGCTTAGAGAAACTCTCTGATGAAGAGTTATTTGCGCGTGTCTCCCAAGATATTCCTGAGCTGAATCGGCGAAGGGCAATGCGTTTTCTTGAGCTGGAAGCTTTTGGTACAGGTGAAAATCAAGCGTCTGACTATGAGTTTTGTCTTCTCGGTCTGAATGCAGAAAGAACAATACTCTATGATCGAATACATCACCGGGTAGACGATATGTTGGAACAGGGCTTACTTGAAGAAGCACAAGCTTTATTTGAAAAGCACCCCGAGGTTCAAGCTGCAAAAGGTATTGGCTATAAGGAGTTTTTCCCTTATTTCTCAGGGGAAATCTCACTTGAAGAGGCAGTGGAACTTGTAAAAAGAAATTCACGAAGATATGCGAAACGTCAATTGACTTGGTTCCGCAACCGGATGAATGTCAATTTTTACGATGTCTTTGCTGAAGATTATCCAGAAAATGCTATAATATGTGCAAGAGAATTTTTAAATATGGAGGAAAAAAGTGAAAAATAAGGAATATATTGATTTAGGTTTGAAATATGGAGGCTACATGGCTCAAGACCGTGTCTTTTTGGAAAATCGTTTAGCAAATTTAGACGATGAAAAGGAAAAAATGCTGTTAGTGACTCCGCCTTCAAGTGTAATCAATGCTTATTTTGCAGAACTTTATCAAAAACGTTCTCCCCAAGATGCTACAGACTATTTCTTTGAGTTGTCCCGAGATCTGAAGATGTTTCAAGCCCAGCCTAATTTTCATCTTGAAGGAAAAGAAGGAACAGAAAATTTCCGCTTTATGCGCTTAAATCTATCCGGCAAATCTTTTGGTTTTTGCTACCGCAATGCGCAGGAAGAAGCGGTTGTCTTTAGTGAGTTTCCACTGAAGATGACGGCTCAAATCATTTATGAAGTCGCACAGATTTTTCCACATTATGTTTTGGAACAAGAAGGCGATTATATCATTATGAGAAAGGCGAATTTTGAAGGTCAATTCACCGATGCACAAGAACTATCCGATTTGACAACTGCTGATGAAAATGATGATTATATTCGTTTGACAGGCTATAATTTTGAGGATTTGGTGCTTCAAGCTGAAAAAATTCGTTACATCCATCCTCTCCTCTATCAAGCAGAGCAAAATAAGTGCTACATGTACATTTCTAAAGGATTTTGATTGGAATATTCTAAAGAATAAAGTATAATTAAAGGAAAGGAGAGTTTTATGTTAACAGTTTCACTTATTATTACCGTGCTCGTCATTATTATTATTTTGGCGAGTGCAGGAACATTGTTTTATGTGATTAAACAACAAACGGTTGCGATTATCGAACGTTTTGGGAAGTATCAAACGACATCTTCGGCCGGATTCCATGTAAAATTACCTTGGGGAATTGATCGTGTTGCGGCACGGATTCAACTGCGTCTTTTGCAAAATGAAATGACCGTTGAAACAAAAACAAAAGATAATGTTTTTGTGACCATGAATATCGCAACGCAATACCGTGTCAATGAAGAAAATATTAAAGATGCCTACTATAAACTGATGAACCCTTCTGAGCAAATTCAAGCCTACATTGAGGATGCGCTTCGATCTGCTGTGCCTAAGTTGACTTTGGATGAAGTTTTCGAGAAAAAAGACGAGATCGCTTTGGAAGTACAGCACCAAGTTGCAGAGGAAATGACAACCTACGGTTATATTATTGTGAAAACATTGATTACACGTGTAGAGCCTGATGCCGAGGTTAAGCAATCAATGAATGAAATTAATGCCGCTCAACGTAAGCAAGATGCATCACAAATGCTTGCGAATGCTGAGAAAATAAAAATTGTAACTTCTGCTGAAGCCGAAGCCGAAAAAGATCGCTTGCGTGGTGTGGGTATTGCTGAACAACGTAAAGCTATTGTTGACGGACTCGCTCAACAAATTATTGAAATTAAAAATACTGGAGCAAGTTTAACAGAAGATCAGATTATGTCCATTCTTTTAACCAACCAGTATCTTGATACGCTTAATCAATTTGCTGAAGCAGGGAATTCTACAATTTTCCTTCCAGCCAGTGCAGATGGTATAGAAGATATGCGTACACAAATTTTGAGCGCATTGAAAGCAAAATAATAAAAATCGTCTTTGGACGGTTTTTTTTTATTGTATTTTTTTGTTATTTTGTTCTCATTTTGTTATAATCTTTGTATAATGAAAAAGGAGAGCAGTGAATGAATCAAAGAAAAGTCTTCAAGATATGGGGATTAATGGTACTCGTTATGCTTTTAATGATAATGTTAAAACAGACAGGGGTTCAAGCAGATAAAAAGCCACCAGCAGTGATGGCAGAAAAAGGAATAACTTTGGATATTTCACGTAAATTTTATAAGAATCAGGTTATCAAAAAGTTTATTGATGATTTGAGTAAATATCCGAATAGTTTTCTACAGCTGCATATGACCGACAACCAAAATTTGGCTGTGGAGATGTCTGCGGTGGGACAAACGACTGAAAAAAACGCTATCTATCAAGACGGACAATGGATAAACACGCAAACCAATCGCCCTTTTCTTTCGAAAAAGGAGCTGGTAGATTTGGTTGCTTACGCGCGCTCAAAAAATGTTGTTTTAATCCCAGAGGTAGAGGCTCCTGCCCACATGCAAGCTATTCTGGACCTTTTGAAAGTCAATGATCCTGAGCGATATGATGCCATTAAGCTACCTGATGGAGCGCCAGAGCAGTTTAATCTGATTGATTACTCTAAGGTTGAGTCACTCAAATTTGTTCAAGAAATCTTGGCAGAATACACACCACTTTTTGCTGGACAAGCAAAGCGCTATTTTCATATCGGTGTCGATGAGATTGACTGGTTGCCTGTTGAATCAAACATGAATTTAGTGAACTACGTGAATGCTTTAGACAATTTTTTAAAGAGTCAAGGTTATACTACGAGAATGTGGAATGATCGCGTGGCTAAAGCAGATCTTCCTGCCTACAATAAAGACATTCAAATCACTTATTGGACACAGATTGGTGGTTGGGATATTAATAGTACGGACGAGAGAGCAACTTTGGGTCGAAAATATACAGCAAGTGCTCAAGAACTTTTATATGCAGGATTTAAAGTCTTAAATTACAACGCTTATTATACATATTTCCTTCCAGGTCAGCGCATGTGGCAACCAGAGAGTTATGCTTACACGATTAACGATTTAGTAGAAAATTGGGATTTATCTAAGTTCGAATTGAATAGCGGAAATCAAGTAAGAACAACAGAAAACGTTGTAGGTTCAGCCCTCAGCTTTTGGGGTGAAGAAGCAGGAGATTATACAGATAACCAAATTCAAAAAAAGATGCAAGATTTTGTGAAAGCCTATTTAAAGAAGAAGTGATGAAGTGAGGTGAAAAATTAGTAAATAAGAGATGGTGTAAAAAAATTAAATAAGTGTTGACAGAAAATAATTTTGTGGTATAATAGAGAAGTTGAAAAGCAGAAGCACCCGCTTCTCGCCTGAGTGGTAATAGCCCTGGGCAACAAAATGGAATTATTCACAAAACGAATGTTTTCATTAGCGGGGCGCACTATGCGTTCCGCTTTTGTTTTTCTAAAAAATATTTTAGAAGGAGAATAGACATAGCAAAGCAAGACAACAGAAAACCTTTGATGAACGGACAAATCCGTTCACGCGAAGTACGTCTTATCGGTGCTGAAGGCGAACAGCTTGGTGTTACACCTACAGCTGTTGCACTTACTCAGGCCGAAGACCTTAACATGGATTTGGTTTTGATTTCAAATCAAGAACCACCAGTTGCAAAAATCATGGATTACACTAAATTCATGTTTGAGCAAAAGAAAAAGCAAAAAGAAGCTAAAAAGAAACAGGCAACTGTTACTTTGAAAGAAGTTCGTTTGAGTCCAGTCATTGATAAAAATGACTTCAATACAAAACTTCGTCAAGCAACTAAGTTCCTTGAAAAAGGAGACAAAGTTAAAGTTTCGATTCGCTTTAAAGGTCGTATGATTACTCACCAAGATGTGGGTCGTCAAGTAATGGATGAATTTGCTGAAGCAGTTAAAGATATCGCTGTGGTAGAGCAAAAAGCCAAAATGGATGGTCGTCAAATGTTCTTACAATTGGCGCCAATCAAAAAGAACTAAGTTCTTATTATTAACCAAGGAGAATTAAAATGCCAAAACAAAAAACTCACCGCGCATCAGCTAAACGTTTCAAACGTACTGGTAATGGCGGTCTTAAACGCTTCCGCGCTTACACTTCACACCGTATGCACGGTAAAACTGTAAAACAACGTCGTCAACTCCGTAAAGGCCGTATGGTTTCAGCAGGTGACTTCAAACGTATCCGTCGTATGGTTGCGAACATGCGTTAATAACAGTCCTGTGGACTGTTATGCATGAGAGCAATTGACGCGTAGGCGCAAGCCGTATAAGGAAGAACATGCGTTAATAACAGTCCTGTGAACTGTTATGCATGGATACATTGCTGTCCCCAATAACATTTCACGACTGATTAACTCATAAGCATTACATAAGACTTATAGGATTTCACTCGAAATCAATCAACCATTTAAATTAACTGTCAATGACAGGATAAAAATTTTCTAAGAAACAAGGAGAACACACATGGCACGTGTTAAAAATAGCGTTGCAACTCGCAAACGCCGTAAACGTATTTTAAAACTCGCTAAAGGTTACTACGGTTCTAAACACCGTCTTTTCAAGACAGCTAAAGAACAAGTAATGAACTCATACTACTACGCATTCCGCGACCGTCGTCAAAAGAAACGCGACTTCCGTAAATTGTGGATTGCACGTATCAATGCAGCTGCTCGTATGAATGGACTTTCATACAGCAAAATGATGCACGGTTTGAAATTGGCTGAAATCGAAATCAACCGTAAAATGCTTGCTGACATCGCTATTGCTGACGCAGCTGCTTTCACAGCTCTTGCTGAAGAAGCTAAAAAAGCATTGGCTAAATAATTTTAAAAACTTCCTTTTGGAAGTTTTTTTGTTTATAAAATTTAAAGTAATCTGTTATACTATGGCTATGAAGTTAATCGCTTACAATGATACCTATAAACAAGCAGTTATTGATTTGATACTTTCTATTCAGAAGGAAGAATTTGGAGTTGCTATTGATTTAGCAGATCAACCCGATTTGCAAGATATTCATGCACATTACAGTCAATTTTGGCTTGCTGTTGATGAAGAGAAGGGAGTTGTTGGTACACTTGGTATCGTCAAGTTTAATGAACAGCAAGCTGTTCTGAAAAAGATGTTTGTCAATGTTGAATACAGAGGAAAGTCTGTTGCACAACTTCTTTTGGATAATTTGTTTGACTACTGTCGCATAGAGAATATCAAAGAAATTTATCTTGGAACTGTCGAACAATTCAAAGCGGCACATCGTTTTTATGAAAAAAATGACTTTCTACCTATCAATGAAAAAATACTGCCCAAACATATGCCAAGAATGGAGGTGGACACGATATTTTATAAAAAAAATATCACAGAATAAAAAAGTCGAAATGTAACCGCATACCTTGTATAAAAAGCCTTTTAGCTTCTTTTTCACTTGAAATAAGGCCGGAAAAATAGTAAAATCATAGTGTATTAAAAAGTGCAGAAAGCACTTAAAACAATAAGGAGATAAAAATGTCAATTATTACTGATGTTTATGCTCGCGAAGTCCTTGACTCACGCGGTAACCCAACAATCGAAGTTGAAGTTTACACTGAAGACGGTGCATTCGGACGCGGTATGGTACCTTCAGGTGCTTCAACTGGTGAACACGAAGCTGTTGAACTCCGTGACGGTGACAAATCTCGTTACCTCGGTCTTGGTACTCAAAAAGCTGTTGACAACGTAAACAACGTAATCGCTGAAGCTATCATCGGCTACGAAGTTACTGAACAACAAGCTATCGACCGTGCAATGATCGCTCTTGACGGTACAGAAAACAAAGGTAAATTGGGCGCTAACGCTATCCTTGGTGTTTCTATCGCTGTTGCTCGTGCAGCTGCTGATGAACTCGGTGTTCCACTTTACAACTACCTTGGCGGATTCAACGCTAAAGTATTGCCAACTCCAATGATGAACATCATCAATGGTGGTTCTCACTCAGACGCTCCAATCGCTTTCCAAGAATTCATGATCGTACCAGTTGGTGCACCTACATTCAAAGAAGCGCTTCGTTGGGGTGCTGAAATCTTCCACGCATTGAAGAAAATCCTTAAAGCTCGTGGCCTTGAAACTTCAGTTGGTGACGAAGGTGGATTTGCTCCACGTTTCGAAGGTACTGAAGATGGTGTAGAAACTATCCTTAAAGCTATCGAAGCTGCTGGCTACGAAGCTGGTGAAAACGGCGTTATGATCGGTTTCGACTGTGCTTCTTCAGAATTCTACGAAGACGGCGTTTACAACTACGCTAAATTCGAAGGTGAAGGTGGTGCTAAACGTACTGCTGCAGAACAAATCGATTACCTTGAAGAATTGGTTAACAAATACCCAATCATCACTATCGAAGATGGTATGGACGAAAACGACTGGGATGGTTGGAAAGCCCTCACAGAACGTTTGGGTAACAAAGTTCAACTCGTTGGTGACGACTTCTTCGTTACAAACACTTCTTACTTGGCACGTGGTATCAAAGAAGAAGCTGCGAACGCTATCTTGATCAAAGTTAACCAAATCGGTACTTTGACTGAAACATTTGAAGCAATCGAAATGGCTAAAGAAGCTGGTTACACAGCTATCGTTTCTCACCGTTCAGGTGAAACTGAAGATTCAACAATCTCAGATATCGCCGTTGCTACAAATGCTGGCCAAATCAAAACTGGTTCACTTTCACGTACAGACCGTATGGCTAAATACAACCAATTGCTTCGTATCGAAGACCAATTGGGTGAAGTTGCCGTTTACAAAGGTCTTAACGCATTCTACAACCTTAAAAAATAAGGTTTAGAGAGCAACTAATGCTTAATGAAACACTCTTTTGATGTTTAATTTTTAAACATCGGAGGAGTGTTTTTTAGTTTGGAAATTGAGAGACAAGAAGCAAGGGTGTAAAGGTTAGCTTATGCTATAATGAGTACATGAATAAGGTAAACGAAGAACGTGTACACGAAATATTTAATAATATATCCACTGATTATGACAAAATGAATGCAATCATTAGTTTCAAGCAGCATGACTTATGGCGGGATAAAACCATGAAAAAAATGGGGGATTTATCTGATATGACCATTTTGGATTTGTGTTGTGGTACTGGGGATTGGACTTTTGACCTTTCAAAAGCTGTGGGGCAAAAGGGTAAGGTCGTCGGCTTAGACTTTTCTGAAAATATGCTGAAAGTGGCCCAAGATAAACTTGACAAAAGAGGCAATGAAAACATTGAATTTATTCAAGGAAATGCCATGGCTATTCCTTTTGAAAATGACATGTTTGATGCAGTTACGATTGGTTATGGCTTGAGAAACACGCCTGATTATCTCACAGTGCTACGAGAAATTTTCCGTGTCTTAAAAACTGGCGGAAAAGTAGTGTGTATTGAAACTTCTCATCCGACTTTGCCTATTTACAAGCAAGCATTTGAACTTTATTTTAAAAAAGTGATGCCTTTTCTGGGAAAAGTCTTTGCCAAGTCTTTGAAGGAATACCAATGGCTTCAAAAATCTGCGGAGAATTTTCCGGATGCGAAAGCTTTGGCTTTATTGTTTAGCGAGGCTGGATTTTCTACTGTAAGCTATCAAAAACATGGCGGTGGAGCCATTGCTACACACTTTGGGACCAAAGGCTCTCCTGTAACAAAAGAAGACTCACAATGATTTTATAGTCACAAAAGGCTTTGTTTACGTTTGTAAACAAAGCCTTTTGCTTTATGAGTTTTAAGTGATATACTAACAACATATAAAGAATGAAGTAAAATTCAAAAGAAACGAGAATAAGTATGGACACTCAACCCTTTAATATTAAAAAAATTACTTTGAAAGCTTCCAATCGACAAGCCATGTGTCATTTTTATGAGGAATTACTAGGTTTTAATCTTGCTGAGGAAACAGAGCATACACTTGCCTATGCGTTTAGAGAAAAAGAAGCTCCTTTTTTAAAACTGGAGTTTGGTGGAAATGCAAGTACAGAAAAAACGACCGGCCTTTTTCATTACGCTCTTCTTTTTCCCGATCGTTCCTCAAAAGCTGGACTTATTTCACGACTCATGAAGGCAAACTATCCATTAGGAGCGGGAGACCATCTCGTCAGTGAATCTTTTTACCTTAGTGATCCTGAAGGAAATGGAATTGAGCTCTATCATGACCGCGACCCGAAAACTTGGAAATGGAATGAAGGAGAAGTTGAAATGGGGACCTTTGCTGTTGATCTTGAAGCTGTTTTAGCAACAAAAACAGTAGGAGTATTTCGTTATCCGCCAAAAATGAGTATTGGTCATCTCCATTTCACGGGAAGTTCTCTTGCACAGGCTGATACACTCTTTATGGATATACTTCGGACGGATCTAGTCGCACGAGTGGGTAATACTGCTCATTTTTACTCGCAAAATCATTACCATCATCACTTTGCGACAAATCTCTGGGAAGGGACAAGCTTGAAAAAACGAAACCTGCAGAAAAACGGCATTTTAGCTTGGGAGATTGAAGTTGGAAGAGCGTATTATGAAGCAGTTTTGGAACGACTGTTGGCAATGGGGTGGACTTACGAAGCGAGAGGGAAGAGCATAATCTTAGAGGATCATGTCGGCGCGCAACTTGTGATAACACAGATATAAAAAACCTTGTTGCTCTTATGAGCCAACAAGGTTTTTATCATGTCTTTTTTATGAAGCATTGTTGGTCTGACTTAATGCAAAAGTATTTTTTTCTTGAATCAATAGTTCAAGCAACTGAAGCACTTGGAAGAGACCTGCGCGATTCTCAAACTCTTCACGTGTTTGTGGCAAGTCCATCTGACGGTAATGAGAATAGGCATTTTCTATTTTCTTTAAGAGCTCGCTGCCGTCATTATGGGCAGCATAGGTAAGTGACAAAGTTTCAAAAATATTGGAAATTTCGGCGATATGCGTGCTTTCCACATCTATTTCTTCTAATTTCATAATAATATCTTTGAGAAGTGTAATTTGGATATGGCGCATGTCAAAATAGCGTTGATAAAATGTATTATTTCTTAAAAGGTTATTCTCTGATTTTTCAGTGGCGATTTTACTGCTGGCATCAATGAGTTCCAGCAGGTTGTCACACTGTGCCACGAGATCTTGGAGATCTTGCTTTTGATTCAAACAAATGACGAGATGTGCTGAAATATTTTTGAATTCTTTTTCTAAAATATTAAGATTATTTTCTAATAATCTTTCATTGCTTGGCATATATATGTTTGCCAAAAGTGCTAAACCTACTCCAATGAACATTAATGAAAACTCATTACCTACGAGAGGAAAAGTTATTTCTTGAGCCAAAAGGTAGTGGGAAAAAAGCACAGAGTTTACGACAATGCCTTCGCTCGTATTTGTGGCAACAGAGATGGGAATAAATAATAATAAAAAGATACCAAAAGATAAAGGTGTAAAATTAAATAAATTTAAAACGATAAAGGCGAGTAAGGTGGCGATGATAAGCCCTAGAACACGCAGAAATCCTAATCGTAAGGTGCTTTTCTGTGTGTTCGTAATGGAAAGAATGGCAATGATGCCTGCGCTGGTCGCAGATTCTAAGTGGAAAAACTGTGCAATAATAATGGCTAATGTTGCACAAATTGCAGTTTTGATTGTTCTTTGCCCTATTTTGATATGGCTGTAATTCACATTTTGTCTCCTTGTGATAAGTATATAAGCAGTGAAAGAGTGCTTCTCAAAGGTTTAGTGTATGTTGAGAGCTTTCTTAGCTAGAGTAATTATATCAAAAAATAGGAGAGAAACAGATGCAACACTTTCAAAATTTTAGCTAAGAACAGATTATCTTAGATTTTAGAGCAGATGAAGCGAGAGGAACGAAAAAACTGTGTATAATAGAAAGTAAGAGAATAAAGGAGAAAAAATCAGATGAAAAAGTATATTATTGTAGGGATGTTTTCGTTCTTACTTGGAGCAATAGTAGCCTTAGGGATATCTAATATTACTCAATCACCTGCTACACCGATGGCAAAGGAAAGTTCTAGTTCCTCAACATCCACCAAAGAGAGTACTACCTCCAGTAGTTCCTCTGAAGTGAAAACAACCCCCTCTTCAACTTCAACAAGCAGTAGTGAACAGTCTATCTCTTCTCTCTATCATCTCGTTCCACCTCAAAGCACCTATAAGAACTTAATTGTAGCTAAGACAGCGGAAGCAGAAGCTTATATTCAAACCAATGGTTACAATCTTATCAGTAAAACGAATAATGACTTGAACGAAAAGTCACTCATCAGCGAAGCATCTACAGAACTGCCTAATCCAGTAGATGCCTCAGGCAAGGAAAGTTATCTTTACTTTTGGGCAAATGATGCGCAAGCAAACGAGTTAGGCAGCGTTCGCATGGATAATAAAGTTGTTTTCTTTAAAGCGACGGATGATTATTTAAGTCGTTTGAATTAAAAAAGACAGGATGCAAATCCTGTCTTTTTTGGTGAAAGCAAAAAATGGCTAGGTAAATGAACGTTAAATTATTGTTATTTACAGTCGGTCATATGACGTAAAAAGATATTTAAAATATTATATCTGAGATTATTTTACGAACAAATCTCAGATATTTTTTCATATCAAACTTCTTTTTACTTAAAAAATTTTATCAATATTTCTAAAAAATTGGTCATATTTCCTCAATTTTAAGGGCGAAAAAAGATAAAAAACGGAGCTTGCCATGAATTGATGTGTAGTATTTTTTTTGCTTTTTTTCAGGAAATATTAGAAAAATATCGGGATATTTAAATGATAATAATTAAAAAAGCCCATTATGGCAGGGTTTATAGGTGTGTCAGTATAATTCGGATTTAATTGATACTCATAAAATGTTACCGGTGTGTTAATCCTTAAAAATCACTTCTTTAGTTTATATCAAATGGAATTAGGAGTCAATATTTAAAAATTGTCTATATTCGTTATTTATCAAAAAATCAGGTTTAATCTAGCTTTCTAATGCTTAATTGTCAGAAAAATCCGAATTATATTGAAAAACACATAAAGAGACTTCTTAAATTAATCACAAGAAATAAAAAGGAGATTCAAGATTGAAAAAAATGGTAAATATTATGTTGCAGGAGTTTTACTTATCCCAGGTATACTAGGAGTTGTGGCTTATAGCTCAACTTATGGTACAGAAGATAAAAAGGCAGGTGTAAAACAAGAACAAGTGATGAGTACACCAGTTACTCAAGTAACTGGAGCAAATATTGCAGCTTTAAATGTAGATTCAACAACAAATAATTACTCTGGTATTTCACCAGCAATCGGTCTTACAACTTTCAAAGATACGTACAAAGAATTAGAAGCAGATGCGGATACTTTACATATCCATACAAAATCTCATGGTAATGGTACAGCAGCATTACAAGCTTACCGTCAGGAGATTTCTATTGATTCAGATATTGCAGATGAGTTCTTCAATACAAAAGATTTCCAAAAATATATCAGTGGTACAGTGAAAAGATCCAAAGACAGTCTCTTGGGTGGAACAAAAACCATGGATATACAAAATGACCTATGGGATAAAAGTTCATTGTTTAATTCGGAAACAATGAATTATGATAGCAAACATAAGGTTATTTATTATAAAACAGCACAATATACAGTCCAAATTGCCTCTGGTATTGACATCGAAGTAGATATGAACATTGATTTGGGACAATGGGCCAAAGATACAGGACGTCTTGTAGAACGTAAACCTAACTATAGCATCACAGCTAAAACAGATGCTAACTCGATGGCTATTGGTTTCACAAATAAAATTGTTGGTAGTGTCTCAAGTGATGACATTTTAGATTCATGGATTGAGAATCCAGTAGAAGATACAACACTTTATTATCTAACTGAAAAGAATTCATACTTTTATGGAAATGGTCTTCAAGATGAAATCAATGAACATCCTACAGATTATGACATTGAATTGATGGTTAATGGTACACCATTTAAATACATCCAAATGGCATCAGAAGACGGTGGCACAAACTCTCGTGGCGAAACGATTAAAAAAGGAGATTGGGATTTTGACTTTGGAAGTTATTTAAATCCTGGTGATGTTGTTACTGCACGTGTACGTGGTAAAGAAAAATATGAAAATATTAATGGTATACGACCTACAAAATACTCAGCTACCACACATGCAAGTGATGCAACAAACATTGTTTCTTGGGAAGATTGGAAAGTAGCTGAACCATCTGTTCCAGTACTTTATGAAGATGACTTGATTATTCCTTTCCATGCACCAGTACAAAATCAACAACTTAACCGTTCTTATAAACTGATTGTTACAGTAAATGATCAAGAAGTTTATAATAAAGCTGTTAAAGATGAAACAGATACAAATGTTCCATACCTTAGTGGTTTAGTAGAAGGCGATGTGGTGAAAGCTAAAATTGTTGGCTCTCAACCAGGTGAGCCAGATAAAGAAAGTTCTGAAATTACCACAATCGTAACGAGTCAAGATAATGAAGGTTACGATGATTGGGAGGTACAAAAAGCAGTAATTAATGGCCCACTATATGAAGGTGCCACAGTTATTAGTGGTTATGTTCCGATTCAAAACCGTGCAGCTGGACGCACTTATGATCTTAAAGTTTACATTGGTGATGAGCTTGTCATTGATGACAAAGATATTGATGTCGCTTTAAAATCATATAACTACAGCTACTCTCTTACAGATTTAAAAGATCTTAAAGAGGGAACATTGAATTATGGTGATAAGATTAAAGCTGTTGTTACAGGACATCAACCTAATGGTGAAAATAATGTCGCCTATGATGATAAGAGCGTTGAATCTGAGTTAACTGTGAGTGACAATACAGGTTATGCTTCTTGGGAAGTAAATAAACCTCAGCTTAATAAAATGGTAGATACAGATACTGTAATTACAGGTAATATTGGTGAGCAAAATATTGAAGCAGGACGGACATATAAGGTCGCACTTTCAATTGACGGTGGAGAACCAATTTATGTTAAACCAAAAGCAGATGGTTCTTTTGAACTTAAAGAAGTGGTCTTAAAAGAAGGTTCACAAGTTTCTGCCACAGTGATTGGATCACAAGATAATCGTGAAGATAAAGAAAGTGGAGCGACAGTTGAAACTGTTACAGATGCCACAAACTACGACGGTTGGGAAGTGAACAAACCAACTGTAAATGCACTTAAAGATACTGACACAGAAATCACAGGTAACATTGGTGAACAAAACAAAGAATTTGGTCGCACTTATGATGTCGAAGTCTTTGTAAATAATATTTCTAAAGGTAAAGCAGAAGTTGCATCCGATGGAAGCTTTAAAGCCGATAAAATTGTCCTCAATGAAGGTGATAAAGTTACAGCTACAGTAACTGGACACCAAGATGGTAAGGCAGATAAAACAGCAACATCAGACGAAGTAATCGTCAGCGATGCTTCAAATTATGCAGGTTGGAAAGTGAACAAACCAACTGTTAACGCATTGGAAGATGGTACAGTAGCTGTTACTGGTACTATTGGTGAACAAAACAAAGAATTTGGTCGCACATATGATGTAGAAGTCTTTGTAAATGGAGAAACACAAGGTGCTGCAACAGTCGCTGCCGATGGTACTTTTGCCACAAAAGAAATGTCTCTAAAAGAAGGTGATAAAGTTACAGCTAAAGTAACTGGTCACCAAGAAGGTAAAGCAGATAAAACAGCGACATCAGACGAAGTAATTGTTACTGATGCATCTCACTATGATGAGTGGACTGTAGCGCCTGCTTCTCTAGATGAAGTCTTTGCTCATGCTGATGGTATCACAGGAGAACTTCCAAAAGAAGACAGTTCTTATGGTCGAAACTATGAACTCATTGCTAAAGTTGATGGTGAAGAAGTAGCACGCAATAAAGTAGAAGCTAACCAAGGAGCTTATACTATTGACTTACCTGAAACAGTAGATCTTAAAGAAGGACAAACTGTTTCTGTGCAAGTTGTAGGGCATCAAGAAGGTAAAGAAGATAAACTCAGTTCAGAAACTTCTGTGAAGGTTCAAGAACAAGTCTTTACAACTGCTTCTAACTTCAAAAACGGTTATTGGCAAAACTATGGTCTAGTCTATGAAGGTCAAATTGACAATCAAGGTTGGGACATGTCAGATGGATCACGTGTAACAAAAACAGCACAACTCGTAAATCACACCACTGGTGAAGTTGTAACAGAGGGAATCCAAGCTACAAATACAAATTGGTATGATTCATCACGTTATAATGGTTACCAAATTATTATTAGCAACGATGTTTTGAGTAAACTCGATGCGGGTGAATACACAATTCAGTTGACAGTTGCCATTGATGGAGAACCTAAAGAAACAATTGATTTAGCTTTGGATCAAGTCATTTCTCGCATGGGTCCTATGCATGACAACTATGCAGACCTTGAGGAAGTTGTTATTGAACGTAACACTGTAACACCAAAAGTTATTGATAACAAACCAGGTTTCACTATCACTAAAGATACAGAAGCTTCAGTTCAAGTCTTTAATAAATACTGGAACACTTCTGATCAATTGGTCTTCGAAGGTTATGTGAATACATCAGCTCAACTCACAGATGTGACTAAGAAATTAATCATCAAAGATGCATCAGGAGAAACAGTCGACACACGTAACATTCAAAACTTCGCAAGCTCATGGGGAATTCCTGTAGATGTAGATGAATCACAATCTTTCCAAGCGATTGTGCCAAATGCATACTCAGATCAAGCCAAATATACCTATGAATTAGTTTATACTGATGCTGACGGAAAAACACTATTGACAGAAGTTCTTAAATAAAAACTTTGTTAATCACAAGTGTATCATTTTCAGAAATGATACACTTTTTTATGGAAGTAAGGAGAAAAATGTTTACCCTACCTAATTATTTATTTCTACCCTTGAAATGGATAAGTATAATTTTAGTAATTATCGTATTTGCTAATCTTGTCTATTTCACATCTCTTTCAATTTTTGGATTGAAAAAACCTAAAAGAGACTATAGAATTGTTGCGGATAAAAAGAAGTTCGTTTTTGTCGTGCCTGCTCATAATGAAGAAGCGGTCATTGCTAAGACAGTTGAAAGTTTGATTGCGCAAAATTACGATAATAATCTTTATGATATTGTAGTCATTGCGGATAACTGTACAGACAAAACTGTAGATATTTTAAATCTTTTTGATCAAGTGACACTATTTGAAAATATTTCGAAACCTGATGAACCACGTGGAAAACCACATGCCATTGCAAAATATGTTGCATCAAATCATTGGAAAAATTATGATTATATTGCTTTTATTGATGCAGATAATATTGTCGATTCTAACTATTTAAAAGAAATGAATTCTCAGCTGATTGCTCATCCAGAATTTACTGCAGTTCAGGGATATTTAGGAATGAAAAATGTTGCCTCATCAATAACTGCTTCTGGCTATGCGGCTGTATATTTTATCACTAACCGTGCAGTACAATATGCAAACTATCGTTTGGGCTGGAATGCTGCGATTGGCGGTACTGGCTTTGTTCTTGATACGGAATATTTAGCTGAGAGAGGTTGGAATCCACGAAGCTATACTGAAGATTTTGAACTCCAAGTGGAACTTTCGATGGCTGGGAAGAAAAGTGGCTGGAATCACTTTGCGATAGTACATGATGAAAAGCCTAATTCATTCATTGCGAGTCACAATCAGCGCACACGCTGGGCTCAGGGACATTGGTTTGTCGCTTTTTCTACAACTCTTAAGCAAATTAAAACCATGTTCAGCTCTCGTTCTTTTGGTGAGTTTCTTAGCAAATTAGAGACTTTGTTCTATTCTTATTCAATGGTTCGTCCCATAGCATTTTTGATGATTTTGATTTTTTCAGCTTTGGATAGTAGACTTTTTGCTTATTTCCCTGATCTTTTCTCTCTCCTCCGATTCTGGGTGGTCATTGAAATCTTGAACTTCCTAATTTTGCCGACGATTTACTTTGTTCAAGAGGCAGAGCCATATTTTGAAAAGAAAGATGGGATTGTAGCACGTATTCTATTCTACTTTCGCTTGATCGTTGCATTCATATGGAATTCTTTAACTTATATGCTTGCACAAATCGTAGGATTCTTTACATGGTTTAAGCCGCAAAACAACTGGAAAAAAACAGCACATAGTGCATCATTTGAGAAATAATAAAGGATAAAAAATGAGAAAACAAAATAAACAAAAATTAAAATTAAATGTAGCTTTCACTGGTTTTTTAGTCGCAATGCTCGTCTTCTTTTTCTTGAGTATTTAATTAAAAAAGATGTTTAATATTTATTGAATCAGCCTAAGTTACTCTACAATCAATAGAGTGGTTAGGCTGTTTCTTATTCATTATAGATAAGGATTTACAGTTATGAAGAAAATAAAAGTTATGATTGCTTTTGGTACAAGACCCGAAGCAATAAAGATGTTACCTATTGTCAAAAAAATGAAGTATAATTCAGCTTTCACTCCGCTTACAGTTGTTACAGCTCAGCACAGAGAAATGTTGGATCAAGTGCTAGGATATTTCGAAGTTCGTCCTGATTATGATTTGAATATCATGCGTAAAGAACAGACACTGTCCCAAATAACGTCACGAATATTAGAAGAAATGGAGGGTATATTAACAAAAGAAAAACCCGATATTGTTTTAGTTCATGGTGATACCACAACAACAGCTGCTGTTAGTTTAGCTGCCTTTTATCATCAAATTCCAATTGGGCATGTTGAAGCAGGATTAAGAACTTGGGATAAATATAGTCCTTTTCCAGAAGAGATGAATCGACAAATCACAGATGTACTTTCTGATTTATACTTTGTTCCTACTGAAAAAAGCAAAGAAAATCTTCTTTTGGAAAACCATGATGAATCAAAAATATTTATTACAGGGAATACAGTAATTGATGCCTTACAATATACTTTAAAAACAAATTATTATCATCCGATTCTTGAGAATATCGGAAAAACGGACAAAAAAATAATTTTGCTAACGATGCATCGTCGGGAAAATCAAGGACAACCCATGTTAAATGTCTTTAATGCAGTCAAAAATGTTGCAATGGATTACCAAGATGAAGTGGAAGTGGTTTTCCCGGTTCATCTTAACCCTGTCGTACGCAATGCAGCGAAAGAGGCATTTAAGGATGTGGAAAATGTACATTTAATTGAGCCATTAGAAGTTTATGATTTTCATAATATAGCTTCTCGTAGTTTTCTCATTCTCACAGACTCAGGAGGAATTCAGGAGGAAGCACCTTCACTTGGTGTCCCTGTCTTAGTTTTACGAAATGAAACCGAGCGTCCAGAAGGAGTAAAAGCAGGAACGTTGAAACTTGTTGGAACAGAAACAGAACAGGTTGAAAAACAAATAAAAATCCTTTTAGAAAGTACAAGTGAATATATGAAGATGTCTAAAGCGCAAAATCCATATGGCGATGGGCTTTCATCAGAAAGAATTATGGAAATTTTAGAGAAAGAATTCATCAAGTAATCACCACTAAAAATTATTTGATACAAATGAGGAACAACCTTTGTTTATACTTTTAACTATACTTATAATAGTGCTAGAGACGATTTATTTACTTTCCTTTTATAAATTATTTCATTCAAGCAGGATGCGCATAATAAATGAAGGTGCTCTGATTTTATTTTTTTCCATTGGTTACATGCACTTTGGTTTGACATATAGCATAAGGATGGAAAGCATAGTTTTTATGCTGATCACAGCTTTACTTTTAACGAGTTTAACTCTTGTTTTAGTGGGAGTATTTGAATACCAGTTCGGTCTACTGCTGTTCTCCATTATAAATGCTTTAATTTATATTGGATCTTCAATTAAAATGAATACGACAGGTGTACCTGCCATGTGGGCTGACTTTAACAGTGGACTTTTTTGGGATGTTGTATGGAACATGTACTTGAAACAAAATTATCCCTATATTATTTTATCATTTGTTATTGTGGCATTACTGTTTTACTTTATGTACAAGAAGAAAATCTCTGTATTAACCATTCGAACACGGATGAGACAGACACTTATAGGTGGCATAGGATTAGTGGTAATTTTAGTATTGATTGGAAAAGTTTTTGTGACCACAGTTCATTCCAGAAGCCTTGAGGAACAGGGAAGTGTAGTGTATTTTATCAGTAGTAGAGAAGTAGATGCCATGTCTTCTAGTGGAATTTTGAATCAATATTCTCAAGAGAAGATGGAGGAAATTGTAAAAAAATATGAAAAAGAGTTCTCTACTGAGAAAAATTTTGGCAAGGACGATGAGACCGTTATTACGATATTGAGTGAATCTTTAGCAGACCCTAAAAGTTTTTCTGGTGTATCATGGAAAGAAGATCCTATGCCTAATTTTCGAAAACTACAAAATGCATCAGGGGGGTATTTACAATCCACTATGTTTGGTGGGGGGACAACAAATGTTGAGTTCAGTGTCTTAACAGGTTTTAGTTATTCATTTTTTAATCAACAAATTAATGCCTTTGATTACTTGAATCAAAATCCAGAAAGAAACCAGAGCATTGCTCAGTATAAAGAGGAGAATATCGCCCTACATACGCACATGAAAACAGGTTATCACCGTGCTGATGTTCTACCCAATCTAGGATTTTCTAAGTTTACTGGCAGAGAAGACCTCTTGAAAATGGAGGAAACGCGTTCAGCTGTCTATTATGCTGAAGGGTATTTAAGTGACTACACTTTATTCGAAGAGATCCTAAATGAAGTGAATTCTTCTACTGAAAAGAACCTTCTTGTTCACGGATTGAGTATGCAAAACCATTACCCTTATACAGAAGATTTAAAAGGAAAACTAGAAAATAAGGATGTCTTAATTTCTGGTAATAATTTGAATGCAGAACAAAAACAGTTAGCTTTATATGCGAGGGGAGTGAAGAAAACAGATGAGGCACTGGGGACATTTATTCAGTCATTGGAAGCAATGGACAGGAATGTGACTGTTATTATGTATGGCGACCACTACCCTGCTCTTGATAATTCCGTTTATATGAAGTATCCTGTAAAAGATGATGAAAATGAACTCATTAATGACCATTCAACACCTTATTTTGTATGGAAAAATCATCATCGGAAAAGTGAGAACATTAGTAAATCAGTTACACCAGAAGGGTTATCTGTATTAGCTATGAAAGAAGGAAATACGAAGGTACCTGTATTCTATCAGTTGGTTGATCAACTTGAAAAAACGGATAAGGAAACAAGTAGATATCAAGAAATGGTAGACGATTATGAGCTGATTCAATATGATATGCTTGAGGGCGCACAGTATAGCAAGGTCTTATTTGAAAAATAGTTCATCAGCGAAGCATCTACAGAACTGCCTAATCCAGTAGATGCCTCAGGCAAGGAAAGTTATCTTTACTTTTGGGCAAATGATGCGCAAGCAAACGAGTTAGGCAGCGTTCGCATGGATAATAAAGTTGTTTTCTTTAAAGCAACGGATGATTATTTAAGTCGTTTGAATTAAAAAAGACAGGATTTGCGTCCTGTCTTTTTTGTAGGAAAAGGATTGACTCACATAGCCATCCATACAGGCTCTAAGCAGTTACCATCTGGATCTTGAACTTCAAGGCCATACATAAGGTCCTCAGGAATGCCATTTTCTAAATGAAGGGACTGTCCGCCATGTTGACTGGCAAGTTTGCCGAATGCTTTGACAGCATCTGCACTTGGAAGAGTAAAGGCAGCAAGAGCACCACTAACTTTGTGTGTATCTGCGATTATTTTATCACCAATAAAGGTTTGGTAACGCTCATGCGAAAGTAACATGATATAGAAATTTTCATCCCAAACCATACAGCTTACCAAATCGTCTGAAAAATCAGGGTTCTTTTTGAAACCAAGCTTTTCATAAAAAGCGGTGGAAACCTGAATATCTGAGACAGGAAAGTTGACGAAAACCATTGTCGACATATGAAATCCTCCTTAAAAATAAATTTTATGTCAAAATATTCTTAACTTTAAGCTCATTGTAGCATAAATCATATTTTTCACCGCTTGATTGGCTTGGAAAATGCTTTCAAAAAAGTAAGGTGAAAATCATGGGAGAAAACAGCGTTTGAGACGTTTATTTAAGAGATTTTCTGTTAAAATATAACTTTATGTGAAAAGTAAGGTTAGGCCAGTCTGTATGGTGATTTAAAAAATTAAATTTGAAACTAACCAAAAAACTAACCAAGCAGTGAAAATGTGGAATAAAATTTATAAAATAAAGAGCTGCTAAAAAGTAGCTCTTTACTTTGTATATTTTATATGATTGACATAAATATTATTTTAGTTGAAAAAAGTAGAAATAATATGATAAACTTTTATCGTTAGATATTATTTGAGAATGATAATGGTAGATAATGAAAAAAGATTGTGATTTAGAAATAAGAAAAAGATTTATTCAAGATTTTATTGAGAAAATGAAACATGTTGATCGTGAGCAAGGAGCTTTGTTAGAAAAAGAAGGGTGGTTTTATAAAGAAACTGCAGAGCGGGGTGTTATGTTTACTTTTGGAAAAGTTACTCTTGTTCGAAGATGTTATATGAAGAATGGAGAACGACGTTACCCTGTAGACGAATATCTTGGTTTAATACCATATAGTCATTATTCAACAGCTCTTCTTTGTCAATTAGCGTTCACGAAACAGAACTTAAGTTGTCGAAATGCAGCTCAATATTTTACAGAATTGTTTCACTTTAAAATTAGTAAGGATACTGTGTGTAAAGCACGGAGAATGGCGAATCAACTTTATAAAGAGAATCAGGAACATGGCTTTTTTGAAGAAGAATTATTTATTGAAGAGTAAAAGTCGGCACTTTAAAATATGAATAGAAGAAAATTTCAATAGATTTAGAGGATAATTTGATTTCGAAAAAAGATTTTTGGTAAAATAAAAGTATGGGATATGAGTTCATTTTTATTTCTACTGTAGTAAAATAAGTTTCATAGCATTTAAAGTGGGTGGTTTCCTAAATATCCCATAATCTAATTCAAGGAGCTTCTCTATTTGAGAAGCTTTATTTTTTAGTAGATAATAACGAGAGTTTACGGTATAGTAAGAGTACATATTTTTAATGTATACTCACTTTTTTGAGTATTTATTTTTTTTAAATAAGAAAAAACTGTTGGCATTTAACCAGCAGTTTTTATTGATTTAGAGGCTTTATTTTTTCTATCATTTACATTTTTAAATTGTTTTTCCCATGGGGGGAGTAATTCGTTTTCAAGAAAAGTTGATCGAGCGCCACAAATATAGCAATATCTGGCATCTCCCTCAAGTATAGTATTACAAGTTTTTTGTGGAGTTAAAAAACCGTTGTTGGTTTCCTTAATGCCTGTACACTTATTAATAATATCTTTGCCACAGATTTGACAATAATGGTCGTGTAAATTTTCGTTTTCACATATAGGACATTTTTCAGCTAAGCGTCCATCTTTATCTAATTTTAATTTAGGATATATCATAAGAGAGTTCCTTTTTAAATTATGTAATTGAATAAAGTTATTTAGAGTAGGTTTAATAAAATGATTACTTCCGCAAATATTACAAAAAGAAGAGGAGAGATTGGAAATAGAATTACAATGCGTACAAAGTTTTGTATATAATTCTTGTGCTA
>ERZ1034915.146-NODE-146-length-46396-cov-23.106493_pt1 | contig 46396 bp, 45 predicted proteins | sample MGYA00520592_ERZ1034915 | MGnify/ENA primary metagenome ERZ1034915 (study PRJEB33766, sample SAMN09781787) | gut metagenome | biome: gut microbiome | host: Homo sapiens | place: Madagascar | study: EMG produced TPA metagenomics assembly of the PRJNA485056 data... | reverse complement strand
TTGAATAAGCTGAACGATGTGCTGAAACAGTGGCTGTGATCTGTGCATTGCAGTACGATGCACAATGTCCCTGCCGAGAAGGTCTATCGCCCCCACGCATGGGCCAGCTTCGGCACGCAGGATCAACAGGCAGCAGATTACGCTGCGTGCAAGCAGTACGGACCGCTGTATCGGTAAGTTACCTGTCGTAAATATTCTGCCGGAAAGATTTTGACATAGCCCTTAATACCAGTTAAGGAGAGGTTTCCTTGGAAGCCTCTCCTTGTTTTTTTGCATTTGGAGGTAAACAACTAATTCAGAAAATAAAAAGTACCTTGAGGTCTCTCTTCTCAAAGTGCGGTTATATTTCATTGCCTATAACTTAATAGGCTTTTCCTCTATAAACCAAGCTATTTTGCTTTAACAAATCATCTGCGTATTTGTTTTCGGAAACCTTATTGGGATTGTGGTAGGTTTCACCATCGATTTCTATGGCAATCTTCGATTCCGGCGACTCCAGCGCAAAATCAATGTAACGATGACGGCCATATATGTCAACGCAGGGATACTGAATCTGCAAGTTTTCTGTTTTATCCGGGCCGAATGCTTCACAGAATAACTGTACAAACAGTTTCTTTGCGCGACTATTGACATGAGTCACTTTGGCTGGTTCCATGATGATGCTCCCTTGAATGTAATAGAATCGATATTGCGGGTATCCACAAGCCACATTATTGCTTGATTATCCAGCACTTTAACGGCACTTATCCGGCGCTTTCTCCGCATATTCCAGTTTCAGTTCGTCTGCTAGATATAGATCGCTCATGCAGTGCATATCGGAAACGCCGTCACGCATCAGCTGATAGACCATAGATGATATGGCGGTCACCGGCTTTGGCTGGTGGCCGCTACGGGTCAAGGGCTGATCTGTGGGAAATACAGCACGAGATAACGGCGGCAGTTATTAAGCTTTTCTTATGCGGTCTGCACTGCTGCGGATAACCCATACTCAGCTTCGCAGTATTCGGTGCAGGGAGGGTGTTTTTGCAGGGTTTGATCATTCGTCAGATTCCATGTGCCGCATACGTTCCATCAGACGCAGATGTTCCAGAAAACTTTTCTCTTTAAGGATGGCGAGACCTTGCTCCTCGTCCCCAAGGATCAGCAGATTGTCCCCTGGTTGTATGTCGAATATCTTCCGCGCATTTGCGGGGATGACGATCTGCCCTTTATCTCCCACTTTTACCATGCCGAAAACGTGTTTTCCTTTGGGTGGCACTTCCAACCCTAAGTTTTCCCGGTCGGTTTTCTCGTAGTTCACGAGGTCATCCATAGAAACACCGAAAACATCTGCCAGTCGCTTGCAGCGTTCAATGTCCGGCAGAGATTCTCCGGTCTCGTATTTTGATAAAGTCTGGCGGGTCACGCCGATTTTTTCCGCCAGTTCATCTTGTGAAAAGCCGTGGAGCTTCCGCAGGGAAATCAGATTATCTTGAAACATGGTTTTTCTCCTTTTTGATTCCAAGGACGCACCAGCGCAGAATGGGCATCCGGCTGATAAGTTCGTCCAGCAGAAATGCGCCGATAAAGGCACCGATGCCCACGAGCAGATAGACCAGCACTTCCGGCGTGTTGGAGGCGTGTTCGTGCAGTTCATACGAGATCACAGCAATGGGCAGATAATGAAAGATGTACAAACCCCATGACTTCTTCGCCATCCAGCGTGTGAATGCGGTTGAGGTATCGGCATATTTTTTCATCGTTGTAAGGATTCCAAGAATGGCAAACCAGCAGTAAACGCAGGCATGGATGTTGTTCAGAACCGGTGCAATGGCGTAATTTCTACCAAAATAGCGCACGGTATACGAGATGCCAAGCACAGCCGAGGCCAAGTCAAACATCCACCACCACTTGCACAGCCGTTCCATTACTTCCTCGTGGGAAAACAGAAAATAGCCTGCAAAGAAGCAGAATCCATAAATACCGAACCGATAAACGGTGACGACCGGGGTGTTCAGCACCTGTGCCGAACCATAAACAACGATTGTCAACATCAGGATGCTCCAGACCGGTGCTTTGGAACAGAAGTTCCAGACCCGGTCTTTTTCAATTTTCCGAACCACAAGCAAAAGCATGGAGAACAGCCAGAGCATCTGGATGTACCACAGAGGTCCTACACCAGACAGCACGGTGATTAGATATACTATAGGCATCGGAAGGCCAGCAATGTTCAGTCCGCCGCCAATTTTCAGGTTATAGATACCAAGAAGCCACTGGAACACGAACAAGCCAATCGTGGACGGAACCAGCAACTTACGGGTTTTATCTTTCAAAAATTGTTTTGTGGTATGACTTTGCAGATAGTACCGTGCGCTCATCCCTGACACAACAAATAGCAATGCCATGAACCAAGGGTAGAGCAGATATTGAAAGCAATCCTGTAACTGATTTGCCCGGAAGGGACCAATCACACCAAAGGGCTGCACACCATTGAACATATAGATCACATGGTAGATTACTACCAAAACCACCGTCACCCAGCGAATGTTATCCAGATACAGCTTTCTTGCAGAGTTCATATTATTCCCACCTTTGCAATGACTTTTAACATAGTATAGCACAAATTGCTTTTCTTTGCGACCAACTTTTCTTAGCAAAAACATTCGGTTCTTGTTAAGAATCGTTGCAGGTCATCGGAATCTGCAAACAAAACGAAAGGCTTCGACATACAAAAGCCAAACCAAATATCGCACAAAGGAAGACCGCGAGCGAGATGCCGAATTGGAGGCTGCATCCATGCCGATGCCTGAAATGGCCCGATTGCTTATGATTACCAGAGATCAAGTGTACAACATCCTGAATCAAAAGCGAAACAAAGGTCTATTTGAGTTCGTCTACATCGCCGATCAGCGTCGTATCACCAAGGAGAGCTTTGAACGGTGGCACGCCGGTCAAGAAAAATACTGCAAGCTCTGCGACAGACCCGAGAGCGAGATTGCCGCCATGGAAAGAAAGCAACAGGAAATGGAAAAGCCGCGTTTGCAGGTAGACGAAACCAAGGAAGTCTTTACCTTGCAGGAAGCTGCCGTGCTTTTGGATGTTACTTACAAAGATGTGCGCAAACTGGTTCTGACCGGTGAGCTTGAGGCTAAGAAATACGGAACCAAATATTTGATCTCCAAAGACGATATTAAGTGGTTCGTTTTTCAGCGGGAACTTGAAAGAGAAAACCAAGAAAGGGGCAAGCGAAAATGGCATCTATCGTCCAACGAAGCAACCGCTACAATGTTGTATATCTCTATGACGATGAAGCAACCGGCAAGCGCAAGCAGAAATGGGAAAGCTTTAGTACTCTGGAGGATGCGAAGCGCCGGAAAGCCGGAGTCGAATATCGGCAGGAATTGGGCAATGTGGTCATTCAGCAGTGCGATACATTGGATGACCTGCTGAATGAGTATGTTTCCATTTATGGCAAAAGTATCTGGTCCTTGTCGGTGTATTCCGGCAATACAGGCTTGATCAACAATTATATTTCGACCATCATTGGCAGCATGAAGCTGAAGGAGCCACGGTATATTCCCACTTGAAGTCCACCCCTGCCTTACCGATGATATTGGCAAAAATATCGTAGACACACGCAGCATTATCCCAAAACATCCTCTTTGCCATCCTCGCGTAAAATTCCATAATCTGCCGGTAAAATTCCCGCGGGTAGATCATAACAAGCTCTGCGTGGTTCATCTTTGGGATGCGGCGCGTCTGCACCTGCGGACGCATTTTCCAGGTCTACGGCGGGGCATTTATTTAGCTGCGCGGGGTTTCCGTAAATACAAACCTGCAAATTTCCCGCTGCTGGCCCTGGTAGGGGCCGGGGCCTTCGTACTGCTTGGCAAAACCACAGCGATCCATTACTTTTACCGATGCTTTGTTCTCCGCCAGGCAGATGCCGGTGATCTCCTCGATGCCAAGCTGCGCCATGATTACCGGCAGAAAGGCGCGGACGGCCTCGGTAGCGTAGCCGTGCTTGGTATAGTTCCCTCCGATGTGGTAGCCGATCTCCCAGGCGCCGTCCTCCAGGGGGATGGCCTGCACATAGCCGATGCAGGCGCCGTCTTTCAGCAGCACCGGGTACACCAGCGGGCCGCCGCCGTGGGTGTAAACGCCCATCAAAAAGTCAATGGTTTCGGCGGCGTCCTCCACCGTTTCAAACACTTCATCCGGCACAAACCGGCGGTTGTCTGCATCCAACGAGTTTTTGTGCACGCTCTCCGCCATGCTGCGGTCAAATTCCGTAATGACCAGGCGTCCGGTTTCGATTTTCACGGTAAAGCCCCCTTGTATTTGTTCTTATTTTATATCATTGTATCAGACTTTCCAGCCGGTAGCAATGCCTTGGTGCGTTCAACAGGTTTTGCTTTCCCTTGTTCTTTAAACTTGCGGCTCGCAGAGCCTCTACCTATATAAATAGCGGCTCTCTGTTTATCCCGGGGCACTTTTTTATAAGCAGCTATTGCTTTTTACAATATTATATGGTATATAATATATAGGTTCATACACCATTTATGTCTAAAGGAGAAACGCCATGTCATTCAATACCGGGGCGGCGCTGCTGGATGCCATCGTGCTGGCCGTCGTCGGGCGGGAGGAAACGGGCACCTACGGCTACCGCATCACCCAGGATGTGCGCGCCGTACTGGACATATCCGAATCCACGCTGTATCCCGTTTTGCGCCGCCTGCAAAAGGACGGCTGTCTGACCGTCCACGACGAGCCGTTCAACGGCCGCAACCGCCGCTACTATCAGATCACGCCCACCGGCCGCGCCCAGCTGGCTGGTTACCGCGCCGAGTGGGACGCCTACACAGCCAAGATCGACCGACTATTTGAGGGGGAGACACAATGAACAAACAAACTTATTTAGCCAAGCTGGCGCAGCTGCTCGCCCCTCTGCCCGAGCAGGAGCGCCAGGATGCGCTGAACTACTACGAGGAATACTTTGACGCCGCAGGCCCGGAGGCTGAGGACGCCACCGCCGCCGAGCTGGGCGACCCCGCCGACGCCGCCCGCAAAATTTTGGAGGGCGAGGGCCTGATGCTGGACTCCGCCCAAGCCGCAGCAGGGGAGAGCAGCGACGCTTCCGACACCGCGCAGGATGCCGCCCCCCAACCAACTGGAGAAAATCCCCCCACTACCAAACCTGAGCTCCACGGCCCGGCCTCCATCCCGCCGGTTATGGGCGTGTTGTTGGCTCTTGCCGCCGTGCTGGTCGTGGTCTGCGTCTTACTGATTGGCTTTTTCGGTGTGCGCAGCAGCTCTATTGCCAACACAGCCGAGACTTTCGTTGTCTCCGCTGTCGAACCGCCCCAGGATGCTGACCCCACCACCGAGACCCCGGACAGCGAACCCACCGCCGAGGGGCCTTCCGCCGCTGTAGATGACAACAGCCCTCGCACGATGGATATGTCCTTTGACAGCATCGCCCCGCAGGATGCCGTGCTGGACATTGATTACGGCCGCCTGACTATCGTCATTGACCCTGGTGCCGCCAGCGTCGCCCTGCACTGCGAGAACATATACAGCAAGCGGTTCGACATCACCTATACCGAGAACGAGCCGCTGACCATCCGCTACAAGGTGCCCGCCAACTGTGATTTGAACAGCGAACCGGAGCCGGAGTTTGTTTTGTCCGTGCCGGACGCCGACGCGTTCCATTTTAAGGCGTTGACCATCCACTCCGCCATGAGTGACGTGGAGTTTGACAATAACGAAACCATCACCGCCGACAGCATCGAGCTGGACCTGGCCATGGGGGACTTTACCTGCAGCACCGTGCAGACGGAAAACTTCTACGCCACGGTCTCGATGGGCAATTTTACCGGCGGCCTGGTACTGGCAGACAGTTTTACCGCCGATGTTGCCATGGGCAATTTTGACTTGGGCGTGCTGGAAGGCGCCAAGACCTGCCATGTCAATGCCGGGATGGGCAATATCGGCCTGACGGTGGACGGCAAGCCCGACGACTACACGCTGGACCTGCAGGCCCCGATGGGGGATGTAGCGTTCAACGGCAAACCTCTGGGCAGCAGCTATGCCCAACAGCCCACCTCCGCCCGCACCGTGGCTCTGACCGCCGGGATGGGGGATGTGGTGCTGACGACAACGGAGTAAGTTTTTGGCCCCCTCTGGGAGGGGGCTCCCGCGAAGCGGGTGGGGGAGAGAGCATTAGAAAATTCCGAAGTTTCGGGCCGCGGCAGGGCTCTCTCCCTCCGGCCCTGCGGGCCACCTCCCTCCCAGAGGGAGGCTTTCGTCTCCCTCAAAGTCATACTTCCCTTAAAATCTTTGGTGCAATATCCACAACTTTCTTTTTTGCGGTGCAAGAAAGATTTCCGCCAAAAGGTTTTGTATTTTGTCCGCGAATGTGGTACAATCTTTCTAATCAGTAAGATTAAGAAATTGTAGGAGTCAGGAGCGTGTAACATGGCATATTATTTCTCTGAACCGTCCCGCACCTTTGGTGAGTATCTGCTGGTCCCCGGCTATTCTTCTTCGGAGTGTGTCCCCACGGCTGTCAGCCTGAAGACCCCGCTGGTCAAGTACCGCAAGGGCGAGGAGGATTGCCCCCTTGAAATGAACATCCCGATGGTCTCTGCCATCATGCAGTCCGTTTCCGGCGAGAAGCTGGCCATTGCGCTGGCCAAGCAGGGCGGCGTTTCCTTCATCTACGGCTCTCAGACCATCGAGCAGGAAGCCGACATGGTCCGCCGCGTCAAGGCCTACAAAAAGGGCTTTGTCACCTCTGACTCCAACCTGCCGCCGGAGGCCACCCTCGGCGATGTGCTGGACCTGAAGACCCGCACCGGCCACTCCACCGTGGCCATCACCGATGACGGCACCGCCCACGGCAAGCTGCTGGGCATCGTTGCCTCCCGCGACTACCGCCTGTCCCGCATGACGATGGACCTCAAGGTTACCGAATTCATGACCCCGCTGGACAAGCTGGTCACCGCTCCCGACACCACCAGCCTGCATGATTGCAACGACATCATCTGGGACAACAAGATCAACTCTCTGCCCCTGGTGGACGCCGAAGGTCACCTGCAGTATATGGTCTTCCGCAAGGACTATGACTCCCACAAGGAGAACATCAACGAACTGCTGGACGAGAACAAGAGCTACGTCGTAGGCGCCGGCATCAACACCCGCGACTACGCCGAGCGCGTGCCTGCTCTGGTGGACGCCGGTGTGGACGTGCTCTGCATCGACTCCTCTGAGGGCTTCAGCGAGTGGCAGTCCCGCACCATCGCCTGGATCCGCGAGAACTACGGCGATAAGGTGAAGGTCGGCGCTGGCAATGTTGTCGACCGCGAGGGCTTCCTTTTCCTGGCCAAGGCTGGCGCTGACTTCATCAAGATCGGCATCGGCGGCGGCTCCATCTGCATCACCCGCGAGACCAAGGGCATTGGCCGCGGCCAGGCTACCGCTGTCATTGAGGTTGCCAAGGCCCGCGACGAGTACTACAAGGAGACCGGCATCTATATCCCCATCTGCTCCGACGGTGGTATCGTGCAGGATTACCACATCACTCTGGCCCTGGCTATGGGCGCCGACTTCGTCATGCTGGGCCGCTACTTTGCCCGCTTTGACGAATCCCCCACGAACAAGCTGCGCGTGGGCGGCAACTACGTCAAGGAGTACTGGGGCGAGGGTTCCAACCGCGCCCGCAACTGGCAGCGCTACGACCTGGGCGGCGCCCAGAAGCTGAGCTTCGAGGAAGGTGTTGACTCCTACGTGCCCTACGCCGGCCCCCTGGCCGACGGCGTGCAGACCACCCTGTACAAGGTGCGCTCCACCATGTGCAACTGCGGTGCGCTCTCCATTCCCGAGCTGCAGGAGAAAGCCCGCCTGACCGTCGTTTCCTCTACCTCTATCGTTGAGGGCGGCAGCCACGACGTCATCCTGAAAAACGGCCCGCAGAACCGTTGATTTTACCCTTATAAACAGCAACAGCCCCGCCAAACGGCGGGGCTGTTTTTGGGTTTGAGTCAGGTTTTGTCCGGTTTTTTCTCTGCCGCAGCCCCGCCAAAAAACACGATGGGTGCCAACAGTAAGAACGGATTGGCAGAGAGGAGGAAAGGCTTGTTTTCCATGAACAGGTAAAGCGTTAAGGCCAGCAGGCAGATCGTCTCGGTGGAGCGATGCTTTTTGGCTAACCGCCAGAGCAGCAGCAGGAAGAACGCCGCCACCAAAATAGCGCCCAGGATGCCCTTGTTCATCGGCACAGCCAGGAAGGTGTTGTCAATGGCGTGGTGCTCGTCGCCGTCAGTAGGCAGACCGCCCAGCAGGGTGAGGGGAGAACCCCAAAACACGTTGTGCCAAATCTCGAACCGGCCGGACAGGAAGATGCTCAGCAGCAGAATCGCCATGTGGTCGTAGGGCCACTCGGGGTTATAAATGTACCCGGCGTAGAGGCTGAACACCACCAGCATCACCGGCACAGCCAGCACAAAGGCGTACCAAATTTTGTTATCAAACAGCTTGGGGAAGAATTTCTGCACGGCGAACAGCAGGAGCATGACCGCCATACCGCCGAATGCGCCGCGGCTGCCGGGGACCTTGTAGGTAAAAATAGCTAGCGCGGCCAGGCCCATCCAGTCGATAGCGCACAGTTTATCGTGCCGCAGCCAGCCCCAGGCGAAGAACACGCCCGCCAACCGCGCGCCGAAGCCGTTGTAGTGGCCGTAGCCGAAATCCCAGTTGCGGCAGTAGAAGTTGTAGGGCATCAGCGGGGTAGCAAAGTGCAGCAGCTGCACCACCAGCAGGCCCGCTACGGCTGCAGCCAGATAGACGCGAAGGGCGGCTTTTATGTCGATGTCTTTCGCGCCCAGCCCTACCAGTGCGGCCAAGAAAAACCACACATCATCGCCGTACCAGGTGGCAAAAGCCGTATAGGCCAGCACCAGCGCCGCCAGAATCGGCTGCCAGCGGGCCTCGTAGTCTGTCAGCAAAAAAATCTTAACGCCCAGCAGTGCCACCGCGCCGCCCGTCAAAGCCAGGCGGGCCAAGCTGCTGAAAGTCGGCAATGCTGCCTGGATATTGGAGCTGAACACCTCCGACAAGATCAGCAGCAGCACGATGGCCGCGCAGTACGCCTTTTGCGCCAAAGGTTTATATTGGGAAAGCAACATGGAGTTGTCCTTTCTTTTGGTTTAGGGCAATACCGCATAATTCTAAGTGCCGATACGGCGAGCGAGGTGCGGCAGCTGCTAAGCCAAAAGCGCAGATAATACTTTGTGTATTATCGAGCATTTTGGCAACGCAGGTGCCGTGCCGCAGCCGCCGGAGCGGTGCTTAAGCCGTCAGGCGGGAATTGTGCGGTATTGCCTTAGATAGATAAGGTGATTATACCATACTTTTAAAGAAAGGGGAAGTAGGCGCGTACCAGCCCACAGCAGAACATCATTCGGCAACATTACTAAAACAAAACATCTGGCATTGTGCAAAATACCGGTTGACACCACCGGCAAAATCCGCTAGAATAATCTCATCAATTCAAATGCGAAGATGGGGAGAAAGCCATATCCACTCCGTTGCAGAGAGCCGTCGGTTGGTGCAAGACGGTGCGGCAGATATAGCGTCACTGGCCCCGGAGCAGCTATGCTGATAGCGTTTCCCGCTGTAGGCATGGCCGGCACCTGACCGTTATCACGCAGGAGCGATTCGCCGTTTGCTTGTTTTACGCAAACTCGCTGATCGTGCAGAGAGGTCGCATCAGCGACAATGAGAGTGGTACCGCGGGTACAGCAACTGTAAATTTGCTCCCGTCTCTCAAAGGCAATCCGCCTTTGGGGGACGGTTTTTTATTATCCTCCCTCAAAGGCCTCAAGGCAACTTCCCACAATGCTAAGCACCGCCCCAGCGGCTGCGGCATGCCATCTGCGTTGCAAAAATGCTCGGCAATACACAAAGTATTGCCTGCGCTTTTCGCTTAGCAGATGGCATACCTCGCTCGCTGTTTCGGCACTTTGCATTATGTGTCGTTGCCTCACAGCTTTGAAGGAGGCATTTTTATTATGATGGACGCAACCAAGTATCATGTAGGGTATTATCCGCCACCGGTCGAGCCCGGCCATGTGTATGAGTGGACCAAAAAGGACCACATCGAAAAGGCCCCGGCCTGGTGCAGCGTGGACCTGCGCGACGGCAACCAGAGCCTGATCGTCCCGATGAGCCTGGACGAAAAGCTGGAATTCTACGATATGCTGATCAAGATTGGCTTCAAGGAGATCGAGGTTGGTTTCCCGGCCGCCAGCGAGACTGAGTACGAGTTCCTGCGCAAGCTCATCGACGGCAACCGCATCCCCCAGGATGTCACCGTCCAGGTGCTGACCCAGTGCCGCGACCACATCATCCGTAAGACGTTTGAGGCCGTCAAGGGTGCGCCCCGCGCCATCATCCATTTCTACAACTCTACCAGCGTCGCCCAGCGCGAGCAGGTGTTCAAGAAGTCCAAAGAGGAGATTAAGCAGATCGCCGTCGACGGTGCCAAGCTGGTCAAGCAGCTCAGCGAGGAGTACGAGGGCAACTTCCTGTTTGAGTACAGCCCCGAAAGCTTTACCGGCACCGAGCCGGAGTACGCCGTGGAAGTCTGCAACGCCGTGTTGGACGTCATGCAGCCCACGCCGGACCGCCCCATGATCATCAACCTGCCGGTCACGGTGGAGATGAGCATGCCCCACATCTACGCCAACCAGATCGAATGGTGTTCCAACCATCTGAAATATCGTGACAGCGTTATTCTTTCCACACACCCGCACAACGACCGCGGCTGCGGCGTGGCGGATGCGGAGCTGGCCGTGCTGGCCGGTGCCCAGCGCATCGAGTGCTGTCTCTTCGGCAACGGCGAGCGCACCGGCAATGTGGACGCCATCACCCTGGCCATGAACATGTACAGCCACGGCGTGGACCCGCACCTCGATTTCAGCGACATGCCCAAGATCTGCGAGATTTACGAGCGCGTGACCCGCATGCACGTCTACGAGCGCACGCCGTATGCCGGTGCGTTGGTGTTCGCGGCCTTCAGCGGCAGCCATCAGGACGCCATCGCCAAGGGCATGACCTGGCGCAAGGAAAAGAAACTGCATGAGTGGACCTGCCCCTACATCCCCATCGACCCGCACGATATTGGCCGTACCTACGATGCCGACGTCATCCGCATCAACAGCCAGAGCGGCAAGGGCGGCATCGGCTTCCTGCTGCAGCAGAACTACGGCTATAACCCGCCGCCGAAGATGCGCGAGGATCTGGGCTACCGCGTCAAGGATGTCAGCGACCACGAGCACCGCGAACTGAGCGTGAAGGAAGTGCTGTACGTCTTTGAGACTGCCTATCTCAACCACAACAGCCCGCTCAACATTCCCGAAGCACATTTCGTCCAGAACGCGGACAACACGATCACCGCCAACATCACACTGTCGGTCAACGGCAAGGAGACCAAGTGCTCCGCCACAGGCAACGGCCGCCTGGATGCCGTGGCGACCGCCATCGAGCAGCAGACCGGCATGCACTTCACCCTGATACATTACAGCGAACACGCGCTGGATTCCGACACTGACTCCCGTGCCTGCTCCTACGTCGGCCTGAAATGGGCCTCTGGTGAGGAGACCTGGGGCTGCGGCACCCATACCGACATCATCGTAGCCGGTATCAAGGCGCTGGTGAGTGCGATCAATAATAAATAAGGGCTTTTAAAACGGAGGGAACACCATGGGAATGACCATGACACAGAAGATCCTGGCCGCGCATTGCGGAGAAGCAGCCGTGACCGCGGGCCAGCTCATCAACGCCCAGCTCGACATCGTGCTGGGTAACGACATCACCACCCCGGTGGCTATCAACGAGTTTGAGAAGGCCGGTTTTGACTCGGTGTTTGACCGCACCCGCGTCAACATTGTGCTGGACCACTTTGTACCCAACAAGGACATCAAGAGCGCCACCCAATCCAAGCAGTGCCGCCAGTTCGCTGACAAATACGACATCCTCAACTTCTACGATGTCGGTGAGATGGGCGTCGAGCATGCGCTGCTGCCCGAAAAGGGCATCGTGACCGCGGGCGACTGCATCATCGGTGCCGACAGCCACACCTGCACCTACGGCGCGGTGGGCGCATTCTCCACCGGTGTTGGCTCTACCGATATGGCCGCCGGCATGGCCAAGGGCGTGGCCTGGTTCAAGGTGCCCGCCGCCATCAAGGTCGAGCTGACCGGCGCCATCCAGCGTCCCGTCACCGGCAAGGACGTCATCCTGCACCTGATCGGTGAGATCGGCGTTTCCGGCGCGCTGTACAAGAGCCTGGAGTTCGTGGGCGAGGGTGTCAAGAGCCTGACCATGGAAGACCGCCTCTGCATCTGCAACATGGCCATCGAGGCTGGTGCCAAAAACGGCATCTTCCCGGTAGACGAAATCACCGAAGCCTACCTGAAGGGCCGCAGCCAGCGCCCCTGGGTCAAGTACGAAGCCGATCCCGATGCCGAGTACGAGCGTACCGTCACCATCGACCTGACCACGCTGGAACCCACCGTCAGCTACCCGCACCTGCCGGAGAACACCCACCTGGCTAAGGAGGGCAAGGACATCAAGATCGACCAGATCGTCATCGGCTCCTGCACCAACGGCCGCATCGAGGATATGCAGGTCGCCTACGAGGTGCTGAAAGGCAAGCACATCGCCAAGGGCGTGCGCGGCATCATCATCCCCGCCACCATGGCCGTGTACAAGGAGTGCATCCTCCGCGGCTGGACGACGGCCTTCATCGACGCGGGCTGCATTGTCTCCACCCCCACCTGCGGCCCCTGCCTGGGCGGCTACATGGGCATTTTGGCGGCAGGGGAGCGCTGTGTCTCCACCACCAACCGCAACTTTGTGGGCCGCATGGGCCACGTGGACTCCGAGGTCTACCTGGCCAGCCCCGCCACCGCCGCAGCCAGCGCACTGACCGGCTACATCACCGATCCGAGGGAGGTTTGAGCCATGAACGCAAAAGGACCTGTTTTTAAATACGGCGACAATATCGACACTGACGTTATCATCCCGGCCCGCTACCTGAACACCCAGAGCGCCGCCGAGCTGGCCAGCCACTGCATGGAAGACATCGATAAGACGTTCATCACCCGCGTCAAGCAGGGCGACCTGATGGTGGGCGGAGAGAACTTCGGCTGCGGCTCCTCCCGCGAGCATGCGCCCGTAGCCATCAAGGCCGCCGGCATCAGCTGCGTCATCGCCAAAAGCTTTGCCCGTATCTTCTACCGCAACGCCATCAACATCGGCCTGCCGATTTTGGAGTGCCCCGCCGCCAGCGAGGCCATCAACGAGGGCGACATCGTCAGCGTCAACTTTGACACCGGCGTTATCACCGACGAGACTACCGGCCAGACCTTCCAGGCAGCCCCATTCCCGGAGTTTATCCAGAACATCATCAAACAGGGCGGCCTGATGAACAGCTTGAAAGATTGAGGAGTCATCCATGAATAAAAACATTGCCCTGATCTACGGCGACTGCTCCAGCCCGGAGATCGTGACCCAGGCGGTGCGCGTGCTGGACAAGATTGCTGCCAAGCACGGCCACACCTTTAGCTACACCCGCGCTTACATGGGCGGCGAAGCCATCGATAAATTCGGCGACCCACTGCCTGCTGCCGAGCTGGAAAAGTGCAAACAGTCCGACAGCGTGCTGCTGGGTGCCATCGGCGGTCCCAAGTGGGAGGGCATGCCCGGCGACCGTCGCCCCGAGAAGGGCCTGCTGCGCCTGCGCGCGGGCATGGGCCTGTACGCCAACAACCGCCCGGCCAAGATCTGGCCCCAGCTGGCGGATGCCTCCCCGCTGAAAAAGTCCATCGTGGACCAGGGCATCGACTTTATCGTCGTGCGTGAGCTGATTGGCGGCGTCTACTTTGGCGAGCATAAGACCATCAAACAGAACGGCGAGAAGGTCGCCATCGACACGATGCCGTACTCTGAGCATGAGATCGAGCGCATCGGCCGTATCGGCTTTGAGACGGCCATGAAGCGCCGCAAAAAGCTGACCTGTGTGGACAAGGCTAACGTGCTGGACACCAGCCGCCTGTGGCGCGCCGTCATGCACCGCCTGCAGGCCGAGTACCCCGAGGTAGAGTACAGCGAGATGTTCGTAGACAACTGCGCCATGCAGATCTGCAAGAACCCCGCGCAGTTTGACGTTATCGTGACCGAGAATATGTTCGGCGATATTTTGTCCGACGAAGCCAGCGAAATCACCGGCAGCATCGGCATGGTGCCGTCCTCCTCCCTGGGCGAGGGCACCTGCGGACTGTATGAGCCGATCCACGGCTCTGCGCCCGATATTGCCGGGCAGGACGTCGTCAACCCGATTGCCTGCATCCTCTCCGCGGCCATGATGCTGCGCTACAGCTTCGATATGCCCGCCGAGGCCGACGAGATCGAGGCGGCTGTCAACGCTGTTCTCGACGAGGGCTACCGCACCGCCGACATGATGGCTCCCGGCTGCACCAGGGTCGGCTGCACCGAGATGGGCGATAAGATTTTGGAGAATATTTAACCTACCCCTGCCATTCACTTAGGGAGAGTCTTGTTTAAAGTTCTTTTGCTCCTTTTCTTTCAAGAAAAGGAGAGCCCCCGCTGGATTGTGCGAACCAGCGAGGGCTGTTTTTATTGTTTTTTGCTGTCGACCACGTCACGCCAGGGGCGGGCATCGGCCAACTGATTGCAGCGGTGGGTGCGCCAAGCGCGCAAGGCCAGGGTAAGCACCGCAAACAGCGCGGCGGCCACCACGTTGGGGATGCCAATGTTGGGCAGATTGAGGTAGACCCAGTTGTAAATCAGCCCAAACTCCACAAGCCACAACGCCAGCAGTACCGTCTGCGCAATGCCATAGCGCAGCCCCTTGCCGTAGGAAAGCCAGGACGCGGGAACGATGCGCTGCATCAGCCAAGCGCTGGGCATCATCACCACGATGCAAAGTCCTAGCGTGGCAGCGTCAAAATGGCTGTCCCAGGCACCATGCAGCAGCAGACAGGTCGTTGACATCGCCAGCCCGTAAATGCACATCCATACCAGGCTGTCCAGCATGTAGTCTATTAGTTTGGGGTGGGGAATGCTGGCCAGCAGGTCCAGCTTAAAAGTCTCCACGTCACCGATGACGGCGGGCAGGTATTGGCCGTCTGCCTCGGCGCTGGCCGCCATGGCGATCAGGTCCTTGCGCACCAGCTCCACATCGTAATTGATGCCGCGGCTATTGCTGATGGTGTTCAGGATGTCGGTGATGGTGTCGCGGTCGCACTCGGCCAGTGTGGAAAAGATGAGGTTGTTTTCCTGTTTCAGTTGTTTGTACTCGTTGCGGAACTTCATGTTCAGTCCTCCTCGCCCTGTAAGATATGGTTGACGGCGGCGCTGGCGGCACGCCAGGCAGCCGTGAATTCCTGCAGATAGGTCTCTCCGTCTGGCGTGAGCTGGTAATATTTGCGGCTCGGCCCGCCGGAACCCGCGCGGTACTCGGCGCCAATCAGCCCCTTGCGCTCGAGCCGCAGCAGCAGGGGATAGAGTGTGCCCTCGGTCAGGTCGGCAAAGCCGCTGTCCCGCAGGGTGGTGGCAATGGCATAGCCGTAGGTCGGTTCCCGGTCAATGATCTTTAAAATGCAGCCTTCCAGCGTACCCTTGCGCAACTGTGCTTGGTCGAACAAAGCTTGCCCTCCTTCCGCTACCTTGTATTACCATGGTGTTGTTTGAGTACATTGTAATACATAGTAGCAGCGTTGTCAATAGGTGTTGTGCAAAAAAAAGAGCGCCAGTCTCCCGGCGCCCCAAAGGACGAAATCACTTTTTTCGCAGCCTATACCAGACATTTGCCACAGCATCAAATGTCTTGCTCACCGGTGCGCTGGCCAGCAGGCAGATGCAGCCCAAGGCCTCCAACAGCACAAATACTACCGTGACCGGCAGCGGCTTTTCGTGGGCGAGCTGGAAAAAGCCCAGCTCGCTGTAAAACGCAAAAATCGGCATATGGAAAAGATAAACCGCCAGCGTCTTTTTGCCTAGGCCTGCAAAGGCCTTGCATCCGCCCAGGGCGGCGATCAGCGCCAGGCTGGTCACAATACCGATGGCGTAAAACCATGCCCGGTCGGGCATGGCATACCCCTCGCCGTAGGCGACATCGTTAAAAATCTTGGCACTTTCCCGCAGCTGACCTTCCTGCAGCATCAGGCTGCGGAAATACAGCCCGTAGCAGACCACCAGCGCCCCCGCCGGGGCCAGCCGCATCACAGGGCTGGTCGCGGCCAGGTCATCCAGCCGGTCGATCTGCGGGCGGAACAGCACGCCGAACGCATAAAACGGATAGTAAGCAAACACGCGCACCAGTGTGAACGGCCAATCCACATTGCCGGCCCACAGGCCCAGCGCCACGGCACCTGCCAGACCCAGCAGGGCAAAAGGCAGGCCCTTATCTCGCAGACGGGTCAACAGCGGCAGGGTCAGATGCCAGAAGATCAGCGCATACAGATACCACATGTGCCGCCAGGGCAGCAAAAACGCCAGCAGCAGCCCGCCGGAGGCAGCAAAATCCTCCCGCAAAATTACGGCGCGGAACGCCAGCATGATTGCCTGGCCCACGGCGTACAGCCACACCTGCTGGGTGATAAGCTTCCACAAACTGAAATGCGCCACCAGCCCGCTGCAAATGCAGAACAACGCCATATGGAACAGGTAGATGCAGATAAACGTCGCCCCGATGGGCTTGAAGCCGAAGCGGAACTGCTCCATAAAATGCCCCAGCACCACCAGCAGGATGCCCAGGCCTTTCATAATATCAATATAATCGCGGCGTGCAGTTTTGTTGTTTGACATAGAACCTCCTTGGGATAGCAAAAGGCCCCTCTGGGTGGGTGACTCCCCGCAGTGCGGGGAGATGTCGCAAAGCGTCAGAGGGGACCGGGCCCGAAGGACTCCGCTGATAGGCAGTGGGGGAGAGCGCCTAAAATTTAGCAGCCGCTCATTTATTTGTCTCTCCCTCCGCCCCTTCGGGGCACCTCCCTCACAGAGGGAAGCTTTTAAGGTCGCATCACTTTTTAATGATTTCCCCAGAATCCACCTTGGTTAGGGCTTCCACCTCGGCACCGGCCTTTACGATGCCGCCGGGGGCAACATGCACGCCGCGGCCCAGGACCGCCTCGTGGTCCACGATGGCCCCGCCGTTGATGATGCAGCCCACGCCCAGATGCGCATCGGCACCCACATAAGCCTGGGGCAGGATCACACAGCCCGGCTCCAACACAGCACTGGGGCTGACGGCTGCCATATCACTGATAAACACCGGTGTATCATACCCGGCCGCTGCCAGCTTTTGCAGCAACTCCACGCGCAGGGCGTTGTCGCCCAGGGCCACAAAGGCCGGGCGGCCCGGTTTCAGTAGCTTAGGGTCGGCGTAGTCACGCAGGCCGCCCACGCAGCCGGGGGCGTTATCGTCGAGGAATTCCGCCTCACCCCAGCCTTCGGCCGAGAGCCAATCCGCCAGCTGGCGGCCAAAGCCGCCCTTGCCCAGGATCAGCGGGTGATTTTTGGTGATGCTGATAGAAATGAATGCCATACTTATCCCTCCTGTGCCGTTTCGGCAGTCTCACCGTTCAGGGTCTCCACAACATCCGGGTCCGCGCTTTCCAGGCTGGTGCGCGGGTGCACGGCCAGCGGGTCGGGCAGGGTGCCCGTCTCCAGCTGCTGCAATGTCCGCGGTATGCCGGGGAAGAACCGTGCAATGCCGGTCCCGGCGCAGTGCAGGCCATCAAAAAAGTCTGTTTCCTCTAAGCCGTCGATGCACTCTGGGTCGTAGCTGCCATACAGCGGCACGTTATTTTGGGCGCAGTATTCGCGCAGCCAGTTCTCCACCTGGAAGAACCCCTTGTGCAGTTCCGGCTCGGTGATCAGGTAACCATAGAGGTACGGGTGCCAGGGCGACAGCACCAGAATCACGGTAGTGCCCTGCTCCCTGGCGTAGTCCATAAAGGACTCAAACGCCTGGATCTGGGTGGTGCTCATCTCGTCGAAGCCCTCCATGTGCACGCTGTTAAAGCTCATACAGGCTTCGGCGGCCAGGGTGCGGATCTGATCCGCCGTCTGGGTACGGAACGCCACATCGTACAAAACGCTGCCGTCCGACCGCTTGATCGTCGTTGTCTGGTCGTAGGGGTCGCCCTGCACAGGGTTGAACTCGATGGTATTGCCGTCGTCATCGGTGACGGTGGTCTGGCCGCGGTTCTTTATGTAGTAGTCCACGTTGCCCTGGAAGTAGGCCGGGTCGGCCAGCGCCTTCCACAGCTCCACCTTGTCTGGCTCCTCATAATCGGTGGGGACGTTCAGCACCTTGGTCAAAAACTCGTTGTACAGGTCAGCGTCGGCGCGGGAGTCAAAGGCGTCCTCGCTGCCGTAAAAGACCCAGGGGTCGATACTCCACAGCAGCACCTTGGGCGTTTTGCCGTAGCTGACCATCTTGTAGTAGCTGGTCATATTGTCACGCACGTCCGCGCCGGTAACGCCCATATTAAAGAAGGTATCCACGCCGGTGTTTTCCCGGTTGAACTGCAGCACGCGGCTGGAGCCAATGCCAATGGCCTCGGGGGCCTGCTCCACATCCTGCGCAAACAATTGTACCACCTGGCGCTCATCCATCTGCTCGAAGTTGGTCACATCATACCCCTGCAGCATCAGGTCCACGATGCGCCGGGGTGCCAGTGCGCCCTGGAACAGGCCGCTGCGGTCCACGTTATAGCTGAACGCCACCATGAACACAAGGATGGGCACCAGCAGCACCAGGCGGCTGGCGGTTTTCAGGCCAAAGTAGATGCGGCGGATCAGGCCGTGCAAAAACCACAGCAGAGGATTGCGGCGGCGCTTGCGGCGCTTTTGGGGGGCCGCTTTTTTCGGCTTTGTGGCCGGGGCGGCCGGAGCCGCGCCGTTGGTATCGCGCTGAATTTTAACCGGCGGCGCGGGGATCGGGGTAGGGGATTTAGCCATAATGCACCGCCTTTCGTTAATATTGCTGGTAGATGAACGCCGACTGGCCGAACGCTGCGAAGAACAAGATCGCGGCCGCCGCGGCGTAGTAGAGGGTCCAACGCAGCGGCCAGACCTGCTCACGGATCCAGCGGGCCACACTGCGCCCGCCGTGCTCCACGGCCAGCACCACAAAGGTGCCAAACAGCAGCACCACCGGCAGACGACCATCGATGCCGCAATCCAGCAGCATCTGCTGCACCTGGTGCCAGCTGCTGGCCAGGCCATTCCAGCCCTGCAGCATGCTGCTGTAGATGGCGAACGGGTCAGCGTTGTACAGCGCCGCCGCGAAGAACACGAGGGTCACGCAGAACAGAAAATCGGTGATGGTCACCTGGCAGACGGCCTTCAGCCAGGCCTGGCGGTACAGCGGATTGAATTTTTCAAGCTTCTTGCGGGCCTTGGCGGTCATGGCGCCAAAGGCAGCGCACAGGCCGCAGGCAAGACCCCAGGCCAGGTACCGCCAATCGGCCCCGTGCCACAGGCCGCTGCACAAAAACACAATGACGATGTTTAAGTAGTGCCGCCAGGGCGCGCAGCGGCTGCCGCCCAGCGAGAAGTAGACGTAATCTCGGAACCAGCCGGTCATCGAGATATGCCAGCGGCGCCAGAAATCGTTGAAGCTGCGGGCCTCAAAGGGGGAGTTGAAGTTCTCGATCAGGTCATAGCCCAGGATGCGCGCCGCGCCCAGCACGATGTCGCAGCAGCCAGAAAAGTCCATGTACAGCTGCACGGCAAACAGCACCGTGGCGGCAAACAGGTTAGGGCCGCTCATCTCCGACATATTACCGTAGACGAAGGAAACGTACTGGCTCAGGTTATCGGCGATGACCATCTTTTTGGTGTAGCCCCACAACATGCGGAACGCGCCGCCCGCGCAGCGGTTGTAGCTGAAGCGGCGGCTTTTTTGAATTTGCGGGCGCATCTGGGGGTAGCGTTCAATGGGGCCGGTGATGAGCGTGGGGAAGAAGCTGACGAACAGCGCATAGTGCAGCGGGTTTGTTTCGACCTTGCAGCGTCGTTTATACACATCGATGGTGTAGCTCATCGCCGCAAAGGTGAAGTAGCTTAACCCCAAGGGTGCCAGCAGATTGTCCCGGTGGCTGAGGATGCTGCCGCCGAGGGTATCGGCCAGCATGTTCCAGTATTTGTAGTAAACCAGGATGCCAACGCCGCCCAGCACCGTCACCAGCAGCGCCAACACCCGCACAGGTTTGGCCTTGACTTTACCGATGATGAGGCCGCACAGCCAGCTGACCACCGTGGCCCCCAGCAGCACACCCACCAGCGGGCGGTTGACGGGGTCATAGCAGAAAAATCCATAACTGGCCGCCAGCAGAAAGTAGGGGCGCAGCACCCGCGGCAGCAGATAATGCACCAGCGCCACTGCCACAAAAAAAGCGATAAACAACAGCGATGTGACCGCCATTGACTGATCCTCGCACAGGAACGCGAGGATCTGCTCCCAAGTGATCGTCATAGTGGATACTCTCTCTTCCGCTTTTGTAACGTCTTTTTATAATGTATTATCGGTTCTTTCCTTCCAGGTCGCGCACACGCTTTTCCAAAATAGCGTTAGCCTGGGTCAGCCGCTTGCACTTTTCGGCCAACTGGGTGATAGCGATGCTCAACGAAAGCAGCACCACCAGCACAAAGCAGAACATCAGCAAAAATACCAGGTTGACCGGCATTTCAATGGACAAAATGTCCCGCAATACGTAAATTACGTAGGGGAACGCCGCCGCAATGACCAGCGCCACCGCCAGCAAAAGCCACAGCAGGCTGTACTTTACGCTCATCAGCCCGCGCTTGAGCAGGGTAAAAATGATGCACAGCAGCACCAGCGCACCCAGCACCATAAACAGCTGCAATTGTGGGGTCATGCCTTGCCTCCTTTTACCTTATGGATGGAGAAGCGGTCGATGATGAGCGCCAGCGACACTTTGATCATGTAGTAGGCGCTTTTAAAGCTGTGGATGCTGGACACACCGCCCTGGCGTTCTTTCATGATAACGGGGGCCTCGCCCACCGAGAAACCCGCCAGGCTGGCGGCGAGGATAGCCTCCGGCTCCGGGTAATCAATGGCGTAGTGACGTGCAAAATAGGCGGTCATCCGGGCGTTGCAGGCGCGGAAACCGCTGGTAACATCCAGCACGCGCTTGCCGCACAGCAGGTGGATCAGCCAGCTCAAAAAACGGATGCCCACCCGGCGCATGAAGCTGGTCTGGAACCCCTCCTTTTTAATAAAGCGGCTGCCGATGCACATATCGTAGGTGCCGTCCAGCACGGGCTGCACCACTTCCATCAGGTAGGCGGGGTCGTGCTGGCCGTCACCGTCCATCTGCACGGTCACGTCGTAGCCGTTGTGCACAGCGTACTGGTAGCCGCACTGCACGCCGCCGCCAATGCCCAGATTGACCGGCAGATCCAAAAACGGGTAATGGTGGGCGCGCAGGATGTCGGCACTATGGTCGGTAGAGCAATCGTTGATGACAAGGAAATCCACCTGCGGGCAGGTGGACTGCAGATGTTCCACCGTTGCCACGATGTTTTCTTCCTCGTTATAACAGGGGATCAACACCAAAATTTTTTTATCCAAAAGGGGGTACCTCGTGTTTTCTTATTCTCCCCGCAGGGTAAAGCTTTCCAGGCGGCGCAGCAGTTCGGTGCGGCGGTAGTGGGCTTCGTAGTAGGCTTTGGCTTTGGTGCCCAGGGCGGCGCGGCCCTCGGGAGCCATGCGGTACAGCGCCAGCAGGTTGGCCGCCAGCGCGGCCTGGTCGCAGGCAGGGCTGACAAGGCCGCCGCCGCTTTCCTTGACCGCCTCGTACCCGGCGCCGTTCATACTGGCCACCACCGGCTTACCCGCGGCCATATAGCTGGCCAGCTTGCCGGGCACTGTCAGACCTAAGTCTGGGGAATCAGACAGGGAGATCAGCAGGGCATCGGCCAGGGTTGTAAAACTCGGCACTTTTTCTGCGGGTACACTGCCATAAAAGGTCACCGCATCCCCGGCGTGGAGTTCTTCAGCCAGGGCTTGCAAGCTCTCGCGGCTCATGCCGTCGCCCACCAGCAGCAGATGCAGGTTTTCGGCCCCGGCAGCGCGGGCATCCAGCACGGCGCGCAGCACCATATCCAGGCTTTGTGCCGGGGTAACCGTGCCGGTGAACACCAGGTTGAACCGCCCGGAAAAGTGGGTTTCCAGCTCTGGATCATGGCAGGGGACAGCGTAAAAATCCTCGCAGTACTGCGAAATTACGGCCACGTCTTTTTCCGGCTTGCCGGTGCGGGCGATCAGCCGCTTTTGCAGCGGTACGCTCATGGCGATCAGGCGGTCGGCGCGCTTATACAGGCTGTCGCTGACCGTCTGGGCCACCCAGCGCATAAAGCTGCTTTTGACCGGAAGTACGCTGTACAGGTTCTCCGGCCAGAGATCCAGCACATAGTTGGTAAAGGGAATTTTATATTTTTTGGCATATTTAATGGCCGGCCAGCACATCAGCACCGGGCTGGTGTTGAAGCAGAACACTGCATCGTACCCGCCGGGCAGGCGGTTCAGCGCCCTCGCCGCGTAGAGCGGCCAACTGACGTAGTTCAAAAAGATCGTCTTGCCGGTGTTTCCCTTGCGGGGAATCTCCCGTGCACGGAAAATGTGCGCCCCTTTGTAGGTTTCCTCAAAGGGGCCGTCCGCGCTGTAGCCGGGGAACCACTCGCCCTTGGGGTAGTTGGGCAGGCCGCAGAGCACGTCCACGTCCAGTCCATCCTGCACAAAGCCCTCGACAATATCATTGATCCGGAAATTTTCCGGCCAAAAATGCTGGGTCACGACCAAAATTCGCATAGGTTTGTTGTTCCAATCTTAGTTCTTCCGCCACACCATTTTGTTGACCACGCCGGTGTAGCTCTGGATGATCTTGACCACCTTGGTGGAGACATCCTCGGTGTAGTAAGGCACAGGGATGCCGTAATCGCCGTTGGTGTTCATGGCCACGGCGGTCTCAACGGCCTGCTCCACGCCGCCGGCGCGGATGCCGGCCAGCACAAAGCAGCCCTTGTCCAGCGCTTCGGGGCGCTCGGTGGAGGTGCGGATGCAGACCGCCGGGAAGGGATGCCCCACGCTGGTAAAGAAGCTGGATTCCTCCGGCAGCGTGCCGGAATCCGAGATGACCGCAAAGGCGTTCATCTGCAGGTGGTTGTAATCGTGGAAGCCGAGAGGCTCGTGCAGCTTGACGCGCTCGTCCAGCTTGAAGTCCATAGCATCCAGCCGCTTTTTGCTGCGGGGGTGGCAGCTGTACAAAATCGGCATGTCGTAGGTCTCGGCCAGATGGTTGATGGAGGTAAACAGGTCAATAAAATTCTTCTCTGTATCGATGTTTTCCTCGCGGTGGGCGGAGAGCAGCATGTACTTCTGCGGCTCCAGGCCCAGGCGCTCCAGCACATCGCTGGCCTCGATCTTGGCGAGGTTAGCGTGCAGCACTTCGGCCATCGGGGAACCGGTGACGAAGGTACGCTCCTTGGCGGTGCCCTCGGCGTTCAGGTAACGGCGGGCATGCTCGGAATAGCACATGTTCACGTCAGAAATATGGTCCACAATGCGGCGGTTGGTCTCCTCGGGCAGGCACTCGTCAAAGCAGCGGTTGCCGGCCTCCATATGGAAGATGGGAATATGCAGGCGCTTGGCCGCAATGGCAGACAGGCAGCTGTTGGTGTCGCCCAAGATCAGCAGGGCGTCAGGCTTTTGCTCCACCATCAGAGCGTAGGATTTTGCAATAATGTTGCCGATGGTCTCGCCCAGGTCCTTTCCGACGGCGTCCAGGTAGAAGTTGGGCGCGCGCAGGCCCAGGTCCTCAAAAAAGACCTGGTTCAGGTTATAATCGTAGTTCTGGCCGGTGTGAACCAGGATCTGGTCAAAGTAGACATCGCACTTTTTGATAACGGCCGACAGCCGGATAATTTCCGGTCGGGTACCGATGATGGTCATGAGTTTGAGTTTGTTCATATTGCACCTCTCTTTTGAAGCCCCCTCTGGGAGGGTGACTCCCCACGATGCGGGGAGATGTCACGCCAGCGACAGAGGGGTCCGGCTACGAAGTCGTCCCGCGTAAGCGGATGGGGGGAGAGAAACTAATAAATGTCCGAAATTTCGGGCCTCGGCATGGCTCTCTCCCTCTGCCCCTTCGGGGCACCTCCCTCGCAGAGGGAGGCATAAAAGCCGCATCACACTTTCAGCCCAAACGTATCCGGGTGGGCCGGGTCAAATGGCTCGTTGGCCCACATCAGGGTGATCAGGTCCTCGGTGTCGCTCAGGTTGATGATATTATGGGTATATCCCGGCAGCATCTGCACGGCCGTGGGGGCGTCGCCGCTCACGGTAAATTCCAGCACCTCATCGCTGTCCACACGGCGCTCCTGGATCAGGGCACGGCCCGCCACCACAATGAAAAACTCCCACTTGGTGTTGTGCCAGTGCTGGCCCTTGGTGATGCCGGGTTTCGAGACATTCACGCTGAACTGACCGCAGTTCTCGGTCTTGAGCAGTTCGGTAAAACTGCCGCGGACATCCACATTCATTTTTAACGGGAAGGCAACCTTTTCTTTCGGCAGATAGGAAAGGTAGGTGGAGTACAGCTTTTTGGCAAAGCTGCCCGCCGGGATGGCAGGCACTACCAAAGTACGCGGCTGGTCGTGGAATTTTTGCAGCAGGTCCACAATTTCTCCCAGCGTCACTTTATGGGTCACGGGCGCGGCACAGTAGCGGCCCTGGGTGCCGAAAACCGGCGTCAGGCCGCCATAATCACAGCGGTGGGGGCGCATTTCCAGCGCGTCCAGCATTTCCTCCACCAGATCATCGATGTACAGCAGCTCCAGCTCGGTGGCGCGGTCGTTCACCGTGATGGGCAGATCGTGGGCAGTGTTGTAACAAAATGTCGCTACCGCGCTGTTATAATTCGGGCGGCACCATTTGCCGAACAGATTCGGGAAGCGGTAGACCAGCACCGGTGCGCCAGTCTCCTGGGCGTAAGTAAAGAACAATTCCTCGCCCGCCAGTTTGCTTTTTCCGTAATCGCTCTGGCCGTAGCGGCCGATGAGCGTTGCCTGGATGCTGCTGGACAGCATGACCGGGCAGGTGTTGCCGTGGCGTTTCAGCATGTCCAGCAGGGTAGAGGCAAAGCCAAAGTTGCCCTGCATGAACTCGGCCTCATTTTTGGGCCGGTTGACGCCCGCCAGGTTAAAAACAAAGTCCGCCTTGGCGCAGTATTCCTCCAGCAGGACCGGGTCGGTATCTATGTCGTATTCGTAGATCTCGTCCACGGTCAGGGCGGGGCGGGTACGGTTTTTGCCGTCCCGCAGGTTTTTTAGGTTCTCGCACAGGTTGCGCCCTACAAAGCCTTTGGCGCCGGTGACAAGAATTTTCATGCCTTGCTTTCCTCTTTCAGCATCTCCTGGATGTACTCGGTGGTCTTGATCTTGGCGATGGTCTCCTCCACGTTCAGGCGGCGGGTGTTGTGGCTGGTGTAGTCCTCGTCGGCCTGGGTGCGCACCTGGCCCTTGACGAAGAACTTATCGTAGTTCAGGTCGCGGTTATCGGCAGCAACACGATAATAATTGCCCATATCCTCGCTGCGCATCCGCTCTTCCTTGGTCATCAGGGTCTCGTACAGCTTCTCGCCGTGGCGGGTGCCGATGATATTCGTGCCGGTGTCGCCAAACAGAGTCTGCACAGCCTTGGCCAGGTCGCCAATGGTGGAAGCGTCCGACTTCTGGATGAACAAGTCGCCGGGGTTGGCATGCTCAAAGGCGAACATGACCAGATCCACGGCTTCGTCCAGGTTCATCAGGAAGCGGGTCATGTTGGGGTCGGTAATGGTGATAGGGTTGCCGGACTTGATCTGCTCGACAAACAGCGGGATGACGCTGCCGCGGCTGCACATGACGTTGCCGTAGCGGGTGCAGCAGATGACCGGGCCGCCGCGCTGGGCGGACACACGGGCGTTGGCGGTGATGACATGCTCCATCATGGCCTTGGAGATGCCCATGGCGTTGATGGGGTAGGCAGCCTTATCGGTGGACAGGCAGACGACGCGCTCGACGCCGGCCTCGATGGCGGCGTGCAGCATGTTGTCGGTACCTTCAATGTTGGTGCGCACGGCCTCCATGGGGAAGAACTCGCAGGAGGGGACTTGTTTCAGCGCAGCAGCGTGGAAAATGAAGTTAACGCCGGGCATGACATCGCGGAGAGACCGCGGGTTGCGCACATCGCCGATGTAGAACTTGACCTTCTCGGCGTAGGCGGGATACTTGGCCTGCAGCTCGTGGCGCATATCGTCCTGCTTCTTCTCATCGCGGGAGAAGATGCGGATCTCACCGATGTCGGTGGTGAGGAAGTGCTTCAGCACGGTATTGCCGAAGCTTCCCGTGCCGCCGGTGATCAAGAGGGTCTTGTCTTTAAAAATCGTGTCTGCCATGATGGCCTCCTTATACGTTAAGCGCCGCTGGGCGCAGGTATCCTTTATAATCTTTATTATTTTACCATAAAATGCTCCATTTGAAAAGAGGGAACCGCCCCTCTTGCAGGATTTGGTATTTGTGTTATACTAACTACAGAACATTTACACCTTTTACTATTATTATAAGGTAAGAAAGGACACCTATCATGCGCGCATATGAACGTCTTTTGAAGTATGTCAAGGTCTGGACGACCTCGGACCCCGAGAGCGGCACCCATCCCAGCACGATGCGTCAGTTTGACCTGGCCCACCAGCTGGTGCAGGAGTTGAAGGACCTGGGCCTGACCGATGCCCATGTGGACGAGCACTGCTATGTCTACGCCACGCTGCCCGCCACTCCGGGACAGGAGAGCGCCAAGCCCCTGGGCTTCATCGCCCATATGGACACCGCCGATGACGCCAGCGGCGAAAACGTCAACCCGCAGATCTACCCCAACTACGACGGCGGCAAGGTTGTACTGCCTGCCACCGGTACTGTGCTGGACCCCGCCCAGTTCCCGTTCCTGACCGAGATGAAGGGCCAGACTCTCATCACCACCGACGGCTCGACCCTGCTGGGCGCCGACGACAAGGCCGGTGTGTCCGAGATCATGACGATGCTGGAGCGCGTCATCGCCGAGAAGCGCCCCCACGGCAAGCTGTGCATCGGCTTTACCCCCGACGAGGAGATCGGCGAGGGTGCCAGCCTGTTTGATGTCGAGGGCTTCGGCGCCGCCTACGCCTACACCGTCGACGGCGAGGACGCCGGCGAGATCAGCTATGAGAACTTCAACGCCGCCGCGGCTGTTGTGACCGTTCACGGTTTCAGCGTCCACCCCGGCAGCGCCAAGAATACCATGATCAACGCCCAGAATGTGGCCATGGAGTTCCATGCCGCTCTGCCCGCTTTCTCCCGTCCCGAGCACACCGAGGGCCGCGAGGGCTTCTTCCACCTGACCAGCATGGTAGGTGATGTGACCACCGCCAAGCTGGGCTACATCGTGCGTGACCACGATGCCGCCAAGTTTGCCGCCCGCAAGGCCCAGATGGAACATATCGCCGCCTGCCTGAACGAGCGCTACGGCGAGGGCACTGTCGAGCTGGACATCCACGACAGCTACCGCAATATGCTGGAGAAGATCCAGCCCCACTTCCACCTGGTGGAGAATGCCCGCAAGGCCATCCGTGCTGCCGGGCTGGAGCCTATCGAAACGCCGGTACGCGGCGGCACCGACGGCGCGACCCTGAGCTATATGGGCCTGCCCTGCCCGAACCTGGGTACCGGCGGCTTCAACTTCCACGGCCCGTGTGAGTGCATCACCGCCGAGAAGATGGACCAGTGCACCGAGATCATGCTGAATCTGGTGGATCTGTATAAGTAAGGAACATTAAAAGGCTCCCCTTGAGGGGAGCCTTTTTGCTGTCATCCCCCTTTGTGCAAACCGCACAGGGGGTGGGCGTGGGATTTTTTGTGTAAAAAGTCTATAACATTTCCCGGGAAATTGTGTTATACTATATATGAAAATACATAGTATCGAAACTTTACAAGGAGGTCAATTATGTTTCATCCGGGAGATATTGTCAGTTACGGCACAAATGGCGTGTGCGAGATCACCGAGCAGAAGCGTGTTCGGCTGGCGGGGCAGCCCTGCGACTGCCTGATCTTAAAGCCGGTCTACAACCAAAGCATGACCATCTGCGTCCCCTGCACCAGCCAAGTACTGCTGGACCGCATGCGCCCGCTGCCCACCAAAGAGGAACTGCTGGCAATGCTCCACGAGCCTGCCCCCGCCCACGAGGCGGATGCCGATGCCCGTAAGGAGCAGTACCGTCAGGCCCTGCAAAGCGGCGACCGCCATCGGCTGCTGCGGATGGTGCGGGACATCCACGCCCAGCACCAGGCCCGCAAGGCCCAGGGCAAGGGGCTTTCGGCCTTTGACGACCGCGCTTTGCACGAGGCGCAGAACCTGCTGCACAGCGAGTTTGCGTACATTCTGGGCATCGAGCCCAACGCCGTGCCCCAGTTCATTGCGGCAGAACTGGGCGACAAATAAGACGAATAAAGAGATTGGCTTTCTTTACAAAAGATGCACCTAGAAATCAGATAAAATTTTAAAATGCACAGCTTAACCGGCCTGCATCCTGTACGGCACAGGATGCAGGCCGGTTGGCTTTTGGCAGATCTTTCTTGACAAACATTTTTTTGCCATGCTATAGTCAATGCCAGAGCAGGGCGTCCGGCTCTGCAATGCTTTGAAACAAAAGGAGTATGTCCATTGCCATGAAACCTCTTTGCGAGCCGCCGTTCCCCCTTGACCGCATCCGTGAGATGACGGCGCAGATGGGCGGAGACGGCATCATGAAGTAACACGCAGCAAAAGCCCCATGTCCAGCACCTTCATGGTGCAGACATGGGGCTTTTTGTTTTTCTCGGCCTTGCGGCTGGTATGCAAGGTGCTGTTTTTACTTCATCTTGCCAACATACACAAGATAGGAATACAGATAGATCCACGCCGAGCCGCCACACACGGCGCACAGCAGCAGGATCAGCGTGACGGTATCGCCCAGCAGGCCGGCCAAAAAGGCCACCGCGATCAGCGCAATGCCCATCACAACAAAGGTGATGCCGCCCATGCGCTGGGTGCGCTGCCAGTTATGCTCATCGTTCAGCGCCCAGGGCGTGCGGCAGCCGAAGGTGTAATTCTGCTTGATGTTGGGCATAAAGTTGCCCAGGATGATGAACATCACACCGACGCCGCCGCACACCAGCAAACTGATGATATTGCTGCTTTGCGGCAGCATGTTAAACACGGTCAGCTCGGTCAGCCAGGTCATGCCGCACATAAACAGCACAAACAGCGTGATAAAAATGTTCCACACCTTGCCGAACCGCTCAAAATTCTGGTGCTTGGGATCGATGCGGCGCACGACCTCCATAAAAACCAGCATCGCCAGCGGCAGCACGCAGAAGATCAGGTTGCTCTGCTTGCTGCTCCAGCCGTTTACCTCGCCGCTGGCGCCCCAGTGGATGGGCACGGTATCCGGCAGGGCAGGGTAGACCGCCAGATGGCCGACGATATTCAGAATACAAACAACCAGCAGTATCCAGAACAGAGAGCCCAATTTATTATTTTTCATCATCGGTTCCTCCTTTAACGAAACCACAATCATAAAACCACTTCAGCAATTCCTGAAACACCGTCAGGTTCAGGCTGTAGACAATATTTTGGCCGCTGCGCTCATCACTGACCAAGTCCGCCGCCTTTAAAATGTTCAAATGGTGGCTGACGGAAGGTTTGGTCATATCAAACTGCGCCGCGATCTCCCCGGCTGTCAGCTCGCCCTGGGCCAGCAGCTCTAAAATGCGCCGCCGGGTGGGGTCTGCCAGCGCCTTGAATGCGTCACCCATATTTAAGGGATCTCCTTTCAGTTATTAGATATTTAGATATTTGTCTAACTATCTATCTGCATAATACCACGCCCATTCCTCCTTGTCAATAGGGGAGAGGCAAAAAAATGCCCCCGGCATCCCAAACGGGTGCCAGGGGCAAAACTGCTTTAACAGGCAGGTTTATTTGTACTTAACGTTATCGATGAGGCCCTGCATAACTTCGCTCTGCAGCACGTTCATCTTGATGTAGTTCTCGCCGTAGGAGGAGATGTAGGCGCTGGGGTCGGTGGTGCCGTAGAACTTACCGAAGTCCTGGTTCATCAGGGCGGTATCGCAGACCTGCCCCTGCTTCTCAGCGATGGCCTGCATCAGCAGGGCCTGCTCGGTGATGGTGTTCAGGCTGCCCTGGATGTCCTCGAGGTAAGCGTCGATGCTGTCATAGCTGGTGCCGAGCACGCCGCTCTTCAGCAGAGTGGTCATCGTTGTGCCGTAGTTCTTGGCATAGCTGTACACGCGGTACAGCACAACATCGCGGTAGTAGTCCAGCACGCTCTGGGGCAGCTCCTTGGCAAAGCTGACCTTATCGTGCAGGGCGCTGTAGACGGTGCTGGCCTGCTGGTCGTAGAGCATCGTGTTCTTGACGAAGTCGTTCAGCTCATCGATGGTGTTCAGGTTCATCGTTTCGCCCAGGTTGCTGGCGACCCAGTCGTCGGTCAGGTCGGGGTTCTTGGACTCCTTGATATAGTTCAGGGTGGTCTTGAAGACAGCTTCCTTGCCGTTCAGATCCTCGTTGCCGTAATCCTCGGGGAAGGTGACGGTGACGTCAAAGCTCTCGCCGGGCATGTGGCCGACGATCTGATCCTCGAAGTCGTCAATGTAGCTGTGGCTGCCCAGGGTCAGGTCAGCGCCGTTGCCCTGGGTATTGCCGCCGTCAAACTCCACGCCGTCGACGGAACCAACGTAGTCGATGTTGACAGTGTCTCCGTCAGCAGCGGCGCGGTCAGTGATTTTCTCGTCGGTGGCGTAGTTGGACAGGACGTTCTGGTCGATGTAGTTGCTGATGTCCTCGTCGGTGACCTGGCCCAGGTCGGCGTCGATGGTGATGTCAGCGTAGTCATCGGGCAGAGTGACGTAATCCAGAGCGGTGACGTCCTTCAGGTAGCCGTTGTCGTCGTAAGCCTGGGAGAAGCTGAAATCAGCCAGGTAGTCGTAAGCGGACTCGTCCACCTCTGCGGTCTCCTCGGTGGCGGAGGACGCAGCGGTTTCCTTGGTAGCAGCGGATTCGGCAGTAGCCTCGCTGGAAGCAGTGCTTCCGCAGCCTGCCAGGGCAGCGGTCATGCCCAGGGCCAGCACAGCGGCCAGGACACGGTTCATGGTAGAAAGTTTCATGGGATTCTCCTGTTTCTTAAAATTGCATACCTTTTTATTATACACGCATTTTGGCAAAAGTACAGTATAAACGATGAAAAAGGTGTGAAATATGGCCAAGACCCAGCCAAATTCAGCCCAAAAGCGCCACCCGCAGCAGGCCCAGCACCAGTAAATGGCCCGGGTAAAAGGCGTAAAAGAACCACTTGTAAAAACCGCGATGCTGCGCCGCCCGCTGGCCGTTATACAGATACAGGATGAAAAAGCCGGAGACCAGAATTGGCATCGCGCAGCCCAAGGTATCCGGCAGGGCGCCCACCGCACCCAAGGTGCGCATGCTGCTCAGCCATGCCATGCCGCCGTACAGCACCGCCGCCACGCCAAAGGCAACGTGTTTGCGCAGGCGGGAGTTTTCGGCCCAGGCAAACAGCAGCGTAAACACCGGGGCCAGCAGTGCCCAATCACAGAAGATGGACGAAAAAATCAACAGTACAATGCAAAACACACGCAAAAAGCCGCTGTGAATCTTTTCCTGCGCGGCCAACACCAGAAAGCAGAGCAGCAGCGTAAACAGCATGTTAAACTGGATCATGCCCGCCATGCCGTGCTCGGGGAAGACCAGCTGGTAGGGCAGCTGCGCCAGCACCGCAAACCCAAAAAGCCGCCCGGCGTATTGGGTTTTGGAGTGGGTGTAGCCGTAGCCTTCCACGAGGAAATAGCACATGGTCACGGCGGTAAAATAGCCGATGTACAGGCAAAGATTCGTCAGCGGTGCCCCGGCTGGCATAAACACATTGGCGATGTGGTTTACTAGCATCGTCGCCATGGCAAGCATTTTGATGATATCACGATTCATTGCATTTCACGCTCCTGTAAATTTGCAGCGCCCGCCGCAGTGGGTGACATTTGAAATACGAATGACGGCGTGCGAATATTGCAAAAGCGTGGTATAATATTTGCAAGGCTGCAACCCACATTGGCCCCCTCTGGGAGGTTGACTCCCCACAGTGTGGGGAGATGTCGCGAAGCGACAGAGGGGTCTGGCCGTGTAAGCGGTCCCGCGAAGCGGGTGGGGGGAGAGAGCATTGGTTTCGTCCAAAGCTTCGGGTCCTGGCGAGGCTCTCTCCCTCCGGCCCTTCGGGCCACTTCCCTACCAGAGGGAGGTTTTTCCGCGGGCGGATAGTGAATCCGCCCCTACGGTAAATACAGCATCTATATAAAGGAGACCACCATGGATAAAACCAAAATTGCCCGCATCAATGCGCTGGCAAAAAAGGCCAAGACCGTTGGCCTGAATGAGCGCGAAACCGCCGAGCGCGATGCCCTGCGCAAGGAATACCTGGCCGAGATGCGTGCCTCATTCAAGGCGCAGCTGGATTCCACCTACGTGCAGACCGCTGACGGCGCGAAGATCCCTTATGCCGAGTACGCCCGCACCGCCAAAGAGGCCGCCAATGACATCCAGGCTGAGCATGCCGGGCAGGGGAGCGCAAACACCCCGAAAAGTTAAGGCAGCCTTGCACAATTGCACCAAAAATCACTATGGAAATCTGCAAGGCAGTATGCTATAATAAAAGAACGGCAGCGGATCCCGGATGTTCCCGGAGAAGGCTGAAATGCCTAATGGCGATACCTCGGTATTGCCTAGATTACGAATTTTTACGAAAGAGGTAAAAACGTATGCTTACTTCCATCACCGGTATCAACTGGGGCGACGAGGGCAAAGGCCGCATGGTCGACCTGCTCAGCCAGGATTATGACATTGTTGCCCGCTATCAGGGCGGCGACAACGCCGGCCACACCGTTAAGAACGAGCGCGGCAAGTTCGTCCTGAACCTGATCCCCTCCGGCATCCTGCGCCCGGACGTTGTCTGCGTCATGGGCGGCGGCATGGTCATCGACCCGGAGCATCTCGAGAAAGAGATCGCCGCACTGACCGAAAAGGGCATTGAAATCAGCCCGAAGAACCTGAAGATCTCCGACCGCGCCACCATCACTATGCCCTTCCATGTGGCACAGGATGGCCTGGAGGAGGAGCGCCTGTCCAAGACCGGCGCCCAGTTTGGCTCCACCAAGCGCGGCATCGCCTACAGCTACGGCGATAAATACATGAAGAAGACCCTGCGCATGGGCGACCTGGTCCACATGGACGCAGGCGTCAAGAAGCGCCTCGAGACCATCGTCGATTCCAAGAACCTGACCATGGTTTCCATCTACGGCCAGCAGCCCGTCAGCGTTGAGGAAATGTGGGCCTGGTGCGAGAAGTACTCCAAGCTGTTTGCCCCCTACATCTGCGATGTCGGCCAGTACCTGGCCGAGGCTGACGAAGCCGGCAAGAAGATCATGTTCGAGGCTCAGCTGGGTGCTCTGCGTGACATCGACTTCGGCATCTACCCCTACACCTCCTCCTCCAACACCGTGTCTGCTTACGCCCCCATCGGCGCTGGCATTCCGGGCCACAAGCTGAACCTCTCCATCGGCATCATGAAGGCTTACTCCTCCTGTGTCGGCGAGGGCCCCTTCACCACTGAGCTGGCCATGACCGAGGAAGAGAAGGACGTTCTGCGTGAGCACGGCCACGAGTATGGCGCTGCCACCGGCCGTCCCCGCCGCGTTGGCCCGTTTGACGCCGTTGCCAGCCGCTATGGCGTACAGTGCCAGGGCTGCGATGAGCTGGCCCTGACCCTGCTGGATGTGCTGGACTACATGGAGGAAGTGCCCATCGTCACCGCTTACCGCCTGACCGATGGCAGCACCACCACCCGTTTCCCCATGGGCAAGACCCTGGACGATGCCCAGCCCGTTGTGGAGAAGGTTCCCGGCTGGCACTGCGACATCACCGGCGTCCGCAAGTTTGAGGACCTGCCGGTGGATGCCCAGAACTACGTCAAGCGCCTGGAAGAGCTGGTCGGCTGCAAGATCAAGTACATTTCCGTTGGCCCCGAACGCGACGCCTGCATTGTGCGGGAGTAAGCAAGGGCGTAGCCTCGCTTCTGTAGGGGCGGATGCTTGCATCCGCCCGCGGGACCGCTTGGCGGGCAAAACGATGCCCGCTAGCCAGCCCAGCCGGCCCACTCGTGCGGTTTAATGCCCCGCTGGGGCATTAATCGCTGCGCGACCCCGCAATGCGAGCATCGACCCCTACAATTCCCACCACATTCTAAACCAAACAATCCACCAAAGGCAGACCCAACGGTCTGCCTTTTTGTGAAACACGGAAAGTGAGTTCCCATGATCCAACTGCTGATCCGCACCTTTATCCGGGATGCAGACAACACCGCCAGCCGCACCGTGCGCACGGCCTACGGCAACCTGGCATGCCTGGTCAGCGTGGTGTGCAACCTGCTGCTGTTTGCAGGTAAAACAGCCGTTGGTACGCTGTTTGGCAGCGTATCCATCACGGCAGACGGTTTGAACAACCTGTCGGACGCCAGCTCCAACATCGTCAGTTTAATTGGCTTCAAGCTGGGCTCCCGCCCCGCGGATTCTGAGCATCCTTACGGCCATGCCCGGTACGAGTATCTGGCCGGGCTGGCGGTCTCGGTGATGATTCTAGTCATCGGCGTGGAGCTGTTCAAGGAAAGCTTCGCCAAAACGCTGGACCCCACGCCGGTCAGTTTCGGCTGGCTGACGGTAGTCGTACTGGTCGCGTCCATCCTCGTCAAGCTGTGGATGAGCCACCTCAACCGCACCATCGGCCGGCGCATTGATTCCGACACACTGCTGGCCACCGCCGCCGATGCCCGCAATGACGTTATCACCACCAGCGTGGTTTTAATCGCCGCCGTGCTGACCCAAGTGACCGGCTTTGCCCGGCTGGACGGGCTGATGGGCATCGCTGTATCGCTGTTTATTTTGTACAGCGGCGCGATGCTCGTCAAAGATACCATCGACCCGCTGCTGGGTTCGGCCCCCGACCCGGAACTTGTACGCCACATTGAGGACAAGGCCCTCAGCTACCCCGGCGTGCTGGGCGTGCATGATCTGATGATCCACGACTACGGCCCCGGCAACCGGCTGGTCAGCTTCCACGTGGAGATGGACGCCAATGCCGACGTCATGCACAGCCACGACGTCATCGACCGCATCGAGCGTGACCTGCTGAACCAAGATGACCTGGTAGCCACCATCCACTTTGACCCTGTCATCGCCAGCGACAGCCACGTGGCCGAACTGCGCAGCTTCCTGCAGCAGGAGGTCGCCAGCCTGGACACCCGCGCCAACATCCACGATCTGCGCATCGTGCCCGGGCCGACGCATACCAACGTCATCTTCGACTGCGCCGTCCCCGCCGAATACATCACCGAAAAGCAGCGCCGCGGCGCCAAACTGGCCGCCGCCCTGCGCGCTGCTGTCGAACGGAAATGGCCCGACCATTTCTGCATCATCAAACTGGAACCCGACTATTCCGCCGGGATACACGAAACCAAATAAAAACAACACAGGAACGAGGTATCATCATGGATTACAACAAAGCTGCCCTAGCACTCCACAGCAAATATCCCGGCAAGATTGCCGTGCAGAGCCTTGCCCCCTGCAAAAATCGCGACGCCCTGTCCACCGCCTACACCCCCGGTGTGGCCGAGCCCTGCCGCAAGATCAAGGCCAACCCCGATGACGTCTACACCTACACGATGAAAGGCCGCACCGTGGCCGTCGTGACCAACGGCACCGCTGTGCTGGGCCTTGGCAACATCGGCCCCGAGGCTGGCCTGCCGGTCATGGAAGGCAAGTGCGTGCTGTTCAAGGAGTTCGGCGGCGTGGACGCGTTCCCCATCTGCCTGAACGCCAAAACCAAAGAGGAAGTCATTGCGGCTGTCAAGGCCATTGCCCCGACCTTCGGCGGCATCAACCTGGAGGACATCCGCAGCCCCGAGTGCTTCGAGATCGAAGCTGAGCTGGAGCGTGACCTGGACATCCCCGTCTTCCACGATGACCAGCACGGTACCGCCATCATCGTGCTGGCCGGTGTGCTCAACGCCCTGAAAGTGGTGGGCAAACGCATCGAGGATATTAAAATTGTGCAGAACGGCCCCGGCGCGGCCGGTACGGCCATCATCCACATGCTGCAGGTGGCCGGTGCCAAGCACATCATCGCCGTCGACGAACACGGCATCCTGGTCCCGGGCCGCCCCGCTGGGCTGGAGGGCCACAAGGCTAAACTGGCCGAGGAGACCAACCCCGAGAAGATCAGCGGCAGCCTGGCCGAGGCCATTAAGGGCGCCGATCTGTTCATTGGTACGTCCATTGCAGGTGCGCTGACCCCTGAGCTGGCTGCCACCATGGCCCCGGACGCCATCGTCTTTGCCATGGCCAACCCCACGCCGGAGATTATGCCCGACCTGGCCAAGGCCGCCGGCATCCGCGTCATCGGCACCGGCCGTTCGGACTTCCCGAACCAGGTCAATAACGTGCTGGCGTTCCCCGGCATCTTCAAGGGCGCACTGTCCGTCCGCGCCCGGGACATCAACCCCGCCATGAAGATGGCCGCTGCCCAGGCTATCGCGGGCCTCATCCCCGACGACGAGCTGAACGAGGAGAACATCCTGCCCAAGGCGTTTGATCCCCGCGTGGCCGACGCCGTGGCTGCCGCCGTGGCCCAGGCCGCAAGAGAAAGCGGCGTGGCCCGCGTATGAGCATCATCCGTGAACTGTCCGCCGCCGCCATCACCGATGCGGTGGAGCGGCTGTGCATTGAAGCCAACACCCAGCTGCCCGCCGATGTGAAGGCCGCGCTGGACAAGGCTGAGGCCGCCGAACCGTGGCCGCTGGCGAAAGAAACGCTGGGCCTTTTGCAGAAAAACCTCTGCACAGCGAAAGAAAAAGACCTGCCCATCTGCCAGGACACCGGCATGGCCTGCGTGTTTGTGGAGCTGGGGCAGGACGTGCATATCGACGGCGACCTGACCACCGCTGTCAACGAGGGCGTGCGCCGCGGCTACGAGAAAGCCTACCTGCGCAAGTCCATCACCGCTGACCCGCTGCAGCGGGTGAATACAGGGAACAACACCCCGGCGTTCCTCACCGTGCATCTGGTGCCCGGCGATGGCTGCCAGATCACCGTGGCCCCCAAGGGCGCGGGCAGCGAGAACATGAGCCGCCTTACCATGCTCAAGCCCGCCGACGGCGTGCAGGGCGTGAAGGATTTTGTGCTGGACACCGTCAAACAGGCCGGGGCCAACCCCTGCCCGCCCATCGTACTGGGCATCGGCATCGGCGGCAGCTTCGACCACTGCGCCACACTGGCCAAACAGGCGCTGCTGCGCCCGCTGGATGTGCCCAACCCGGACCCGTACTACGCCGCGCTGGAAAAAGAACTGCTGGATGCCATCAACGCTACCGGTTTTGGCCCCCAGGGCTTTGGCGGTGCCACCACCTGCCTGGGCGTTGCCATTGAGCAAAAGCCCACCCACGTAGCCTGCCTGCCGGTGGCCGTCAACATCAGCTGCCACGTCACCCGCCGCGCCAGCTGCACACTGTAAGGGGGCGAACCGCATGCAATATGTTTTACAGACACCACTGCAAAAATCAGACCTTGCACCGCTGAAAGCAGGAGACACCGTGCTGCTTTCCGGCGTGGTGTATACCGCCCGCGATGCCGCCCACGCCCGCATGATGGAGTTGCTGGACAAGGGCGAGGAGCTGCCGTTCCCGATTGAGGGTGCTGCCGTTTACTACGTCGGCCCTACGCCGGAGCGCCCAGGCTGTGCTATTGGCGCCGCTGGCCCCACCACCAGCGGCCGCATGGACGCCTACACCCCGCGCCTGCTGGACCTGGGGCTGGCCTGTATGATTGGCAAAGGCAAGCGCAGCGAGGCCGTCAAACAGTCGGTCGTTAAAAATGGGGCCGTCTACCTGGCGGCTATCGGCGGGGCCGGTGCCCTGATGGCAAACAGCGTGCAGAGCTGCGAAATCATTGCCTGGCCGGACCTGGGCTGCGAGGCCGTGCGTAAACTGGTAGTCAAGGACTTCCCGCTGACCGTGCTGCTGGATACCCACGGGGGCGACCTGTACCAAAGCGGTCCCGCCGCCTACCTGGCCAGCCTGACCTGAACGGGGGAGGGGAGCGCCCATGAGCAAAGCACAACAAACCCGCCTGAAACGCCGTCTGCTGCTCTGCGGGCTGGCGCTGGTCGTCTCGGTGGCCGCAGCTATCCTGCTGGTGGTCTCTGCCAACGCCAAGCGCGCCCGGCTGCAGGCCGAAAGCGAAGCTGCTACCAGCACTGCCCAGGCGGCTGCCGAGAGTGAGGCCGCCGCCAAAGCTGCCAGCGAGGCCGCCGCGCGGGAGGCTGCCGAAGCCGCTGCCCGTGCCGAGGAAGAGGCCAAGCAGAAGCGCGCCAACCAGGTCGCCGCCGCCAGTGAGGCTCACGAAAACACACGTTATGGCGACAAACTTGGCCGCATCTGGGTGGAGGGCACCAATGTGGATTGTGACCTCTACCTGGGCGACAGCGAGACACAGTTCAGCCGCGGTGCCGGCTGCCATGCCGAGGACGGTTGTGTGCTGCCCGGCGAGAACGGCACCGTCTTTATCGGTGCCCACACCGGCACCTACTTTTCCGACCTCGGCTCCTGCGAGATCGGCGCGATCATTCACCTGGAGACCACCTGGGGCGATTTTGCCTATAAGATCACCGATATGCAGGTGATTTTGGAGACAGATATCGACAAGGTGCGCTGGGGCGCCGAGGAGCCCAGCTGCATCCTGTACACCTGCTATCCTTTCGGCATCCTGACCCACACCACCCAGCGCTACGCCGTCTACGCCGACCCTGTAGAAACGGATGAATACGGCGTGGTAGCGGATGTGGATACTGGCGCGACCAACGCCAGCAGTGCGGCAGCAAGCAATTCTGTTTCTACCGCAGGCTAAACGCCCCATTGACAAACCCTGCCAAACTTGCTACACTAATAGTCGTTACGCGGCTATGGCGGAATTGGCAGACGCGCTGGTTTTAGGGTCCAGTGTCCAAGACGTGCAGGTTCAAGTCCTGTTAGCCGCACCATATAATTCGACGTCAGAACGTATGTTTTGGCGTCTTTTTTATTATTTGACCACACAGCTTACTGCATTTTTTATAAAAAACGCGTCCAGACGATGTTTTCCAGCATCGTCCAGGCGCGTTTGACATTGTATCGTGGTTTACGTTTCCGCTTTAAGTGTATCTCCGGGATGGCTACATTATGGTAGGTGATGGGTTCCTCGGCGGGCTTCGTTTCTTCCGTCGGGGCGGGGGTGTTCTCGTGGGCGCGGCCGGTATGGATCTCCGGCACAACAAGTTTCTCCTGCTCCACACAGTAGCCGCGCTGCCGGACCTTGTCGGTTCATTTCTTCCAGAACATGACAGGGCCTGCATGTTGGCCATGGCGTTGGTAGTGGCACCCATGCCAAAACCACATATACCGCTGGAAAGCACCGCAGCGTCGTAGTCCCGGCCTATAATATTAAACACGGCATAGCATGCAAATACAAACATCAGCACTGTCTGGCCAGCCAGCAGCAGCGGCAGGGTGATCATCACAATGCCCTGAAACAGCGACAGGCTGATGCCGCCGATGTCGTTGATCTCGCCCATATGGGTGACGAATGTATAAATAATCCGCCTCCGCGCCGCACAGACTAAGCGGGAAAGGGGGCACTGACCGTGAATTCTCGGAAATTTTGTCGGCAGCGCTTTGGCGCGGTGGGGCTGGCGGCACTGCTGTTGGCAATTGTGCTGCTGCTTTGCCAGGCGCATCCGGCTGTCCAGATCGAACTAGCCGCTGCCGCAGGCCCCCGCAGCGTTGCGGTCTGCGGCACGCCTTTTGGGGTAAAAATGTTCTCTGACGGTGCGCTGGTGGTGGCTTTTGCGGATCGGTATTCCGCGTCTGGCCGGGAAAATCCCGCCAAAGAAGCCGGCCTGCGGCTGGGAGACCTCATCATCTCGGCAGCGGGCCGCCCCGTGCACAGCAATGACGACTTATCCGCCGCTCTGCAGACAGGGCAGGGGAGCGCGGTCACGATCCTCTACCGCCGCGGCGGGCATGAGTACACGGCCCAGCTCACTCCCTGGGCGGATGCCTCGGGGGTGTACAAAGCCGGGCTGTGGGTGCGGGATTCAAGCGCCGGGATCGGTACACTGACTTTTGTGGACCCGGTGGCGGGCACCTTTGCGGGGCTGGGACACCCGATCTCCGATGTGGACACCGGGGCGGATTTTACGCTGCTTTCCGGCGAGATCGTGCCGGTCACTGTCACCGGTGTGCGCAGCGCCTCACCCGGCACAGCCGGGGAACTGCGCGGGGAATTTTTATCGGATATTCTCGGCATCGTGACGGGCAACGATGCCACCGGCCTGTATGGCCGCTGGACCGCCCCGGCACAAAATGTCGGGACGATGCTGCCCATCGCCGCGCCGGGCGAGGTACACACCGGCGATGCCGAGCTGTGGACGACCCTCTCGGGCCGCACCGCCCAACATTACACCGTGCGCATTGAGCGGGTGGGCAGCGGCGGACAGGATGCCAATCGCGACCTGACTCTGCACATCACCGACCCGGCCCTGCTTTCCGCCACCGGCGGTATCGTGCAGGGGATGAGCGGTTCGCCGCTGGTGCAAGACGGAAAACTGGTAGGCGCTGTTACCCATGTGCTGGTGGGCACACCCGCAAAAGGATACGGAATTTTTGCTGATACGATGTTAAAAATGGCAGAAACGTATAATCAGTGATCTTACACTTCCTCAAACGCCTTCAGCCAATCCACCTCTTTGTCCCGCACCGGTGCGCCCAGGGGGTCCTGGCCGCGGCGGGCGCGGAACTCGCCCAGCACGGCGGCGGGCATCAGCAAAGCTTTCTCGATCTCGGTCTGGAACACCAGTTTGGGGTTCTTGATCCGGGGATTTTTCATCAGCTCTTTCCAGTAGGTGTCGTAGTCCATCGTCACGGCCAGCGCCTCAAACAGCGGTGAAAGGTCGCCGTAACGGGCGATAACCCGGTTCAGCGAGCCGACAAACTGCATGTTGGCCTTGCCCTCGATCATGCCGTCGTCCTTGCCTTTGACGTTGCGGCGGCAGAAATAGGCGGTCATCTGCACGATGTCCTCCAGCGCTTCCTGCTGGCCACCTGAAAGGCGGGCTTTTAGGTTCTCGTAATCGCTGAATTTTTCCAGCGCAGCGATCATCGCCTTTTTGGTGGCGGCGTCCTCAGACGTCAGCTGGGCGGGAGCAGCATCGGGCTCGGCCTCAACGAAATCCGCCTCCAGCAGGTCGGGCACCGGCGGAGCCTGGTTCTCGGTCGGCTCGGCGTCCTCATCCCGCAGTTCTTCGACCCCGATGCCCGCCACGTATAGGCGGTAATCTTCTAGGTCGTTCATGATGGACTTGTACAGGTAGGGCATGGGGGCACGCTTGGTGCGGGCCGTGGGAATGACCTTGGCCGCGTAACGGCTGGCCACGCCCTCAAACCAGCGGCGCAGGCCCTTGCAGTTGTCGATGACATTGTTCACGGTCTGGAAAAACACCGCGTTGCCGCCGTCGATCATCTTGTCGCTGGGGGCGCCGGCCATCCGCACCATCGCGTCGATAATGACATGTACGGCGTCCAGCTCCTCGGGGGCCAGCACCAGGGCCAGCTTATCCAGCTCAGCCTTCACGCCCAGCTCCTGGGCCATCAGGTCGGGTGTGGCTCCGTAGGAGTAGGGGATGGTCGTCTCGGGCACCGAGACATAGTCCAGGGTCAGAATGTTCGGATCATCGTCCAAAGTGCCTGTCTCAGCCACTTCCAGGGCGGTCGTCTTTTTGCGCAGACGCTTGCTGCGCAGTTTGGTGATCTCGTTTAGTTTCTGATCGGCCACCTGCTTATCCACCGGCTCGATGGTGACCGAGATGGCGATGACGCGCTGACGGTCTTTTTCGTATACGGCATAGTCGAAGAGGATGTCGGTCTTGCCGTTGATCTCACTTTTGGCTTTGTCCAGCACGGTGCGGCGCACGTGGGCCCAGTTGGACGCGTTGCAGTCCACCTGCTTTTTCAGCGTCTCGATGCTCCACACCAGCGGCTCGCCTTTTTTCTTCTTTTCGAGGTAGAGGTTCTGGTAGCTCTTGCACAGCTCGTAGATCTTGATGCTGTACTGGCTCTTCATCGGCAATGTGTAGGTGATGTTCATTGTCGTGTAGAACTCTTTGAGCTGGATCAGGTGGGGTTTTAAGGATTGGTCCAGCGTCAGCACGATCTTGCCGGTGCCCTCATCGATGGTGGCGCTGCTCAACCAGCGGAACATCGTGATTTTTTGCGTACCGGCCAACCGGATCCACTGCACCTTGGCGTTGGCGATATCCTCGATGTTTTTCTTGACCTGTTTGTACATCGAGCCATTGTGCGGGTCCACGCCGCAAAGTTTCAGGAATTCGTAAATCGACATCTCGTACCGCGGCAGCTCGGTATCCGACGGCTTGATCATAGCGAAAATGTGCAGCATCAGCTTTTGTTGGCTCAGCGTCAGGCTGTACATGGCATTCTGGATCAGGTCGTTGGATTTGCGCACAATAGTCTGGTTGCCCCGGGCGCTGTAGGTAGCGACCGGGGTCAGAGCCTCGTCATTGGTCCGTGGGGCGTTTGACTGTTTTTTGGGTGCCATAGTGTTACCTCTGTTTTTCCCGCAGCTATGCTTGGCTGTGCCAAAATGGGTGTTTTGGCGCACAGCCTATGACGGTAATGCTAATAATAGCAGATTGTGCTTCATTCGTCAATTATTGTAATAGTCAGCACATTTTGATTTTTCCGCAAAAATTCTGTATCCGTCGGTCTTATCTCTTTATGCTTTTAGTTTTTTTATTTAGATATAAGGTAAAGCTGTGCTGCCGATAACAACCGAAATGTGCGCGGAATAACAAGTGCATTATGCCGAGAATAACTACAGATCTGTGCCCGGAACAACAATATGCGGGGGATAACAACCCTACTTGGGCACAAAATGGGGGCTATGCGGCAAAATGTGCGCTGAATAACAATCACTCGGGGCGGCGAAAGATTTTGCGGAGGGCAGACAGGCGATTTGGAATTGTGCCGCGGATAACAACAGGGGACCACGGTTGTTATTCACAGCATAAATTGCCGCAAAAATATTTTTGCTGTGCGATAGTGGGCGGAGAAAAGTGGAAAGGATTTTTAAGATTTTGGAAATGTGCGCTGGATAACAACGGGGAGGATGAGAATTTTTTTGAGGGGGACGCGGAGAGGATTTTGCCGGCCAAGTTGTATTTGCCTGGGCTGTTGGCGGATACGCAATTTGGAAACCGAATGAAAAACGCTGTACATAGAATTGTGCTGTGGATAACAACCCAGCATTTTCTTTGTCTGCTGTGGTGGATACGCGGGGAAAGCGGCGGTAAACCGTAAAAATATGCAAACAATAACAACTGCTGATAAAAAACAAAAAATCAGCGGTATTGCGATAAATACGGGCACATCGGCAATGAAAAAATGTGCGCTGAATAACAATCCTGCGTGCAAAATCCCGGAAAACAGCCTGCGGGCACGCCCCGCTTTAAAATGTGCAGCGAACAACAACCCCAGCCAACGGGGCCGCCGCAGCCTGTTGCACACCCAATTGTGTTGTCAATAACAACCCTGTGCGGAAAAGGCTGCCCTGGAAATTGTGCCGCCAATAACAACAGCTGCCTTTCGCCTTGGGAGCTGCTGACTGCAGGAAAATGTGCGGACGATTCCAACAGGCCACACAGCCCCAAAGCCCGGGCCAGACCCACCCCTCAAAAAGGAAAATGTGCGCTGAATAACAACCCAGCCTGGGTATATGCCTAAACCCCGCCCCGCCGAATTGTGCCGCGAATAACAATACCCGCCTGGGCCGCCCACCAGCCGTTTGAATTTGAAAGTGACCCGCAAGCGAAATCATAAGAAACCATAAATTGTGCCGCCGATAACAACCTCAAAATCTCTCAATCGGCCATGCCCTCACCGGTAAACTGTGCCGTGAATAACAATAGTAAGCAAAAGCCAGGCCAGTTGTTATCGGCCGCACAATTTATATTTTTTTTGCGGGAATCACAGGCAAATTACAGGCAGAAAAATTTTTTATAAGATAGTAACCCGCCAACTACCCCCACAAAACTGCCCTATAATTTTTTCTCGGGTACTTTTCTGCACCGCAGTCTGGGCTGCGCCCACCGCAAATTATGCCGTGGATAACAACCATTCCTGCAAAATGTGCTGCCGATAACAACACGCCCCTATCATATAAAGGTAGAAATACGCATCTGCACAGCGGAAAGCGGGAAAATGCCGGGACCATAAAATTTCCAGCAAGAAAACCGCCTAACATGGTAAATTGGAAAAACTGGAAAATTACTGGAAGTAAATAACAGGGCCGAAAAATGTCTGTATTTTTAGAAAATAACGGCAAATCTAAGGAAAATGACGAATTGTGTCGAACGAAAATAGCGGGAATCGCTGAAAAAAATGGGAAAACCTCTTGCGATGAATGGAAAAATATGGTAAAATTTCCACAGTAAAGAGAACGACGGGCAAACACCACAGCGTGCGGCACCTGTTCATTGTATGGAGGAAAGTTGACGATGGATAAGATCAAGTTTGTTATGACCAATACCAGCGACATCGTGACGGAAGTCTGCCGCGAAGCGCTGGAAGCCAAAGGCGTGACCGTGATGGTGTGCGACAAAAACGGCACCGCCGCCCTGGAGACCCTGCTGGCCGTCCACCCCCAGGCCTGCCTGCTGGACGCCTTCATGCCGGACCTGGACGCCATCACCGTCAAGCAGCGCTACGAGGAAAAGAACAGCAGCGGCGTACATACCACCTTCTTTGTCACCGGCGCGTTCCAGAGCGAAGAAGTCGAGCAGGACCTCTTAGATAACGGCTTCTCGTTCTTTTTCGTGAAGCCGTTCGATGAAAACGTGCTGGTAAGCCGGGTACTGCGTGCCGCCGGCGGTGCCAGCCGCCCGCAGCCGGTCTCGCTGGATTCCGATGAGCTTACCGTCACCGAGATCCTGCACCAGATCGGCGTGCCGGCCCACATCAAGGGCTACCAGTTCCTGCGGGATGCCATCCTGCTTACCACCGCCGACCACGAGTACATCAACGCCGTGACCAAGCGTCTCTACCCTGAAATAGCCAAGCGCAACGGTACCACGGCCAGCCGCGTCGAACGTGCTATCCGCCATGCCATCGAGGTCGCCTGGGACCGCGGCGATGTGGACACTCTGAACAGCTACTTCGGCTACACCATCCACAACCTCCGCGGCAAACCCACGAATAGTGAGTTCATCGCGATGATCGCCGACAAGATCCGCCTGGACAAAAAGCGGAGAGCATAAGGCCGCATAAACCCCGCCACTATCCGCAAAACCGGCATTTTGTGGCGGACGCTGCAAACCGATAAACTCGCGGATTCATCGCTATAAAAAATGTGAAATTATGAAATAAGCCTATAAATAATTTGTGTTTACACCGATAAACTTCCTGTATTCATTGGGTCCTGGACCGCGATGATACAGGAGGTTTTATTTTTTATGGTTCAATACGATGTTGAGGCTTTTATGGCCGCTTGTGAGCGCAAAGGCCTGGCCGCAAAAACGATGGGCAGCTATGAGCAGACGCTGCGGCTGTTTGGGCAGTTCCTAAGTGTGCGTGAAATTGAGCGGACGGAAGAAGTTAAACGTGTACATATAGAAAGCTAAACAAAGCTTTATTCTGCGAGATCGTCACAACCGTGCAGGGGCTGGATGAAAAGTGGGCAACACTGGACGGAAAACTGAAAGAGTGTGGGGAATACGAGGCAGCAAGCAGTATCTACCAACCAGCTGTGGAGGATCCTATTGAAAAGCTCTGGTCGACGGTGAAGTCTTTCCTTCGTAAATTCAAGGCACGGACCTTGGATGCTCTTCCGAACGCGATACAATGTGCTTTTCAGACAGTTTCGCCTTCTGACTGCTCAGGCTGGTTCCATTCCTGCGGCTATTCGCCTTATTTTTGAAAATTGCTATAAAACCCATTTTGCCGGAGCCCCGGCCCAGCGCAAAATCCCAGGTGGATACCCCTGCGCCGGGTGTCTGCCGCTCACTTTT
>ERZ1034915.143-NODE-143-length-46794-cov-17.060656_pt1 | contig 46794 bp, 21 predicted proteins | sample MGYA00520592_ERZ1034915 | MGnify/ENA primary metagenome ERZ1034915 (study PRJEB33766, sample SAMN09781787) | gut metagenome | biome: gut microbiome | host: Homo sapiens | place: Madagascar | study: EMG produced TPA metagenomics assembly of the PRJNA485056 data... | reverse complement strand
GATTCCATTTTTGTGGAGATATATCAACTCTTGATAATGATTTTATATTAAAAATATCTTTATCTAAAGCAATTTCTTTATTATTTCGTTCATCTGATTCACCTTTGAAACCAGTGTCTCATATTCTGAGCGGGTTATTGTTATAGGTTCGTCATTATTCGTGTTAGCGACTGTTTGAACCTTTGCTTTGCTCTTAAACAATGATTTTCTTGTAACATCTCCGATTATATAATTTGTCTTATATTTTCTGACATTAAACTGTGCTGTTGCTCCGTTTATTGTTTTTATTTCATTGGTGCAATCACTGTCATAATATAATGTTATTATCTCATTGTCTAACACCATATCACCAAATGACATTATATATGATTCACTTGGTATGTCATAATAAGCACTATATGCTGTGCCATCTGACCATTTAAGGCCATCTCTTTCAGATTTTGCATAAATAGGCGATGCTGTTACAATCTGATATGATGAATCATAAATTTTGATGTTGGCCGTGTCATCTACTGTTATGCTATCATAAGATATATCAAAATTACAATAGTCAGATGACAATAATGGTTTTATCCATGAAGCCTTGTCCCAATCTGTTTTATAATAAATATTATTTTCAGAATCCTTGAAAATCATGTTTGTATTATCCGTCGGAGTTACTTTTATTGTAGTTTCAGAAATATACCATTCTTTAGTTTCCGTATTTTGTGATATGTCTGTATAATTAATGTCAAAGTCATAACCTTTAGAATGATAAGGAACTTTTAACATTTTTTCTCCATTATAACTATTTCCAACATAATTATAACTATCATATCCAAATGGATGAGCCCCTTGTATTCCATTTTCGCCCATGTATTGAGCATGCAAATTAGGTGCATCTGCATTTAAAATTGTTATTGAATGGAGATTGTTACAATAAGCAAAAGCGGTTCTATAAATATCAGTAATTATACCTTTAATAATAACTTCTTCAAGATTGTTACAAACATAACACATATTGACTGGTAATTCTTTTACTGTTGAAGGTATTATTAATTTACGTAATGATTTGCAATTGCCGAAAATTTCTTGCCCTAAATCCAAAAGTCCCTCATTTAAATTTATTATTGATAACTTTTCAGCATGAGAAAATGCATTGTCTTTAATTGTTTTTAAACTATCCTTCACATTGACCGTACCAACCGTGCTTTCCTCAAATGCGCTCACTCCTATTTCAACGATTTCTCCGGCAAAATCAACATTCTCAATATTGTTCTGATAGAAGGCATGGTGTTCCACAAGGGTATTTTCAGCCAATCCACGGAATTCCTTTATTCCATAAGGAACCCTCACGATTGTTTTCTTGTTGTTGGAATACAACACGCCATCAACCGCCGTATATTGTCTGTTATCATCCTCTTTAGGAAGAAGGAATTCTGTAAGTGAAGGCAGTTCTGAAATCATTCTATAATCAAATTTCGCCACTGTAACATTCTCCATTTCGCCATCGGCGTTTTCCTTAACCGCAGTGAATACAGGCAATGTCAATGAAGCCAACAACGGGCATTTACTTATGATTGGAATTCTTCTATAAGATTCCGCATAATTATCAACATTATATGGGAACCATTTAGGAAGAACCACTGATTTAAGGGAATTGCAACCCATTATCACCTGTGCCCCAAGTTCAACAACATCATCAGGAAATTCTATCTTTTCCAATGAGGAGCATCCTGAGAAAGCATAGGAATAAATTGTGCTATCCTTTGTAAAGGCTGTTATTGAATCCGGTATTGTTATTGATTCAAGTGAAGAACAACCGGCAAAGGCGTGGTGTCCAATTGATTTAAGGTTTCCATTGGCATCAAGGTCTATCTTTCTTAAATTTGATGAATTTTCAAATGCATAGTTTGATATGCTGGCCGTTTGAATCTGTGATAAGTCAACGGATTCCATTAAGGATTCAGCAAAGGCTCCCACACCAATGTTTGTTGAGGTTGTCACAATAAGTTCCTTAAGATTTTTTACTCCAAAAAACGCATAGGCAATTATTGATATAACTCCCTTTTCCGTCTCATATAATTCCTTATATATTGCTTTAGGGGCATATCTGATAAGAGCTTGTCTGTTTGATGAATAAATCACATTTTCTTCTGCAATATATCTTTCACTACCGTTCTCTACTTCCAATATTGAATATTCACGTCCATTGAAAACGTTTGTCTGAACTGTTGTTCCTGACGGGATAACAAATTCCTCAACCTTGTTGTCAGTTGTTTCCCTTGACCATTCTTTTGTCTCAAAGACGTTACTTGAAATAATCAAATCGCTTGATGGGAGTTTCAATGTCATTTTTCCTCCCTCATGACTGATAGGAACAACCCTTCTTATTGCCGTTCCACCGAAAGCGAAATCATTTATCATATTGACGTTTTCAGCCAATGACAATTCACCAAGTTTTGAACAATTTCTGAAACAACCTTCCGGTATTTCTGTTATTCCATTTGGAATAGACTTAATGAATGCAGAATCATTATTGCCATCCTCATTCATTATTGATACCTCCGCCAATTCCTTGCATCCATCAAAAGCATATGTACCAATAGAAACCAATGTTTTCGGCAATGATATTGCTGTTATATTTGATTTAGCGAAAGCATTATCATTTAATGATGTAACATTTGTAAAATATGCGAATTCCCTAAATGAGAAATTATCTGAGATATTCTCAAATTTATTTCCAAAATCCTCTGTGGTAACTTTCTCGGCTTCCTCTTTTGTCATGGCAACCGCATTGCTGTCGGAAGTCCATCCATATTTGTTGCAATATTTCATCAATATTGGATTGGATTCAACTGTTGCGATAACCGTTTCATTAAGGGAAAGGATTCTTATTGATGTATCAGCAGATGTCCCATCAAAGTTTTCCACCTTTGCATGAAGATTCAATATAGACGAAATCTCCGGCTGAGAATCAGACATCTTTATCTTATAAATCAGCTGATTGCTCTCATCAACCCCATGCGTTTCAACATATCCGTTCTCAAGAGCCTCACCCTCAAGATTCCAAGTAACCTTGTAAGTACCAACCGGTGCCACATTCTTATTTGTCATAGGGAGAAGTGTATAAACGTATTCCTTTGATTTATAGTTTGACAAACTACCATCAATGGTAACTGTTTTCGCATAGGTAGGGTCAAGAATCTTGAATTTCATGAATGAAACTTTATCAATACCTTGAGAGTCAATAAGAACCATATTCACCAATACGGTCATTTCAGAATCAACTCCCGTTACTATTTCATCAGAAGTCAATGTTCCGATGAAACTTCCTCCCGATAATTTTGTTGTTTTCAATGAAATTCCCTTACGGACTGTTGAAAGGTCTTTGATTACCTCAAAATGTTTTCCCGATATAGGGTCCTCAAGAATCTTGTTGTCATCCTGTTTCGTCTTGGTTGTTTCCTTAACCAATGAATAAGTCAATTCACTGATTTTGTTAAGAACCGCCTCTTCATCAGGATATACTCTCATTTTGAATACATTTGTCTGTCCCGCAACCATTTCGGTAACATCTGTTTCAATGAAAACACTATCAGGTGTGATGACATAGCAAACCGCAGTCTTTTGATTGAAGCAATTGTCTCCAAATAAATTCTTAAGTTCCTCAATATTTTCAGAAGAAAGGTTTCCACATTGTCTAAGGTCAATGGTTCCTGATATGGAGAATGATTTTCCCTTTTCCTTGAAATTCTTCATTTTCCATACGTCATTAAGGTCGCTGAATGACCAATTCACATTACCCAATGTCAATGATTTACTTCTATAAAGCAATGATGCTTGTGTAGATGCGTTAATGGCTGATATCCATGGATAAACCAATCTGTTCCAATATTCCTTGCCTAATTCCTTATTATTGGACAATTCCATTTCCTCAAGGTTGGTTGTAGGCTTGTATTTGAAAGATGCTGTCAATCCAGTTTCTGTTCCATTAACACCTGTAAAATTAATATCCTTTAATCTTAATGTCTTAATTGACTCCGGTAATTCAACAAGTGTATAAACCGAGCCTTCGGCAGGTATGAAACTACCTATTTTGGAACCGCTTGCCTTTAATACATGAAGATTCGGGAAGGATTCTGTCGGAACATTTGTTATTCCGGCAAAATTAGTTATGTCAAGATATTCAAGATTTCCGAGAACATCCCCCCATGTTGTAGTGTCTTGTGTTGTGTTATTAACACTGTTTGGATTACCAATGACAAGTTTTCTTAAAGTATTCTGAACCCTATCGTTTCCGAGCACGAATTTGAAACTACCCTCATAAACCAATGGGGCAATGTCTCTGAAGTCAAGTTCCTTAAGTTTGTTGAAGGCATAAATGTAAACCGGGTCTCCCTGTGATTGGTCTGTCGGGAACAACAAATCAAACGCCTCATTCTCATCTTTTCTGATGTTTGATTCATATATACGTTTCTGCTGTCCCCAAGCATAATAATATTTCATACCGGCCACGCAATGAATAGGGGTTCCTTGTTTGCAGTTTGTCTTTATCTCAACATAAGTGTTCTTATAATCGCCTGAAAGCCATTGTGCATCAAGAAGATTAAAGTGGTTCGCTATCCACCAGTGACGGTGCGAACGTCTTGTTCCTTGCAGCATCCAAAGGTTGTTGACCGGATTTCCTGCCATATCACCAATGCCTTTGGCTGCATCAATATATTTATATTTCTCATTGGCGTTATAAATTCTCTCACACCATTGCTCGGTTTGCTTGGTGTCGAATTCATTCACCATATTGTCATAATTCAATTTGTATTTGGACATTGAATAATCAAGGTCTCTCACCATACGCATGAATTCATCATCTACCTCAAGATTGTTCCACAATGTACTGTCATGGCCCATCATGGCGTAAGCATTTGCTCCGCTCTCATCACCTCCATCATCAATAATATCCGAAGCATTATCAGTTGTCTGTCTGTTCAAAGTCCAATCAAAAGCCAATTGTCCGTTGTTACGAAGTCCAAACAAGCAGTCATTATCATAATTGATGAAGAACCATTTTCTATATTTTCCGTCAGTTCTTGAATCATAAGGTCCATTTCCGTCAGTGAATAACATTGTATTCTTAACAAACTGGTCAACGGCTCCGTATCTCATAAGGAAAATATAATATCCGGCCAATTTCCAAACATCAAAATGTTCCCATTTTTCCGTCTCGAATTTCTTTTGTCTATTTTCGGCGTTATCCTCAAGTCCTTTACCTGAGGCATATTTGTAACTTTCCGCAGAGTCATCTGTATAACCATATTGATAACCATTGATTTTCTCAGCAAAAGAACTGTCAATGTCCAATGTTCCACTATATTGTGTCTCACCGCTCACGTGCCTTGTTGAAACAATCCATTCTGAAAGAGCATAAAGGTTTGATGGGTCATACTGCCTCTTAGAAGTATCACCATAATCATCCGGGTCCGGATAACGGGATTCATATGTGTCTTGCCATTTACGCCTTGTTCCATCCTCATTCATGTCAAAGAACCCTTCGGTTGTCTTGAACAATGACAATGGATTGGTGTTTTTCAATCCCTCCCAACATTCAACCTTTGAAGAATCATAAATAAGTTTCGTATCATCATTCGGGTCCTCTATATCCTCAAATCCAAATACCTCATAAGAGCCTTTATCATTAATAAAGTTGTATTGACCCATAAATGTAAGGTCGTTTGAAGTATGTGATGTCCTATAGAAACAAACCATAGGGAAACCATCTACCGCAGTTCTGATATCATCAGCACCGGCAGCAATACAAATCTTTTGCGCTTCAGTACGGCAAACATATTTCTTTTGGTCCTTCATTGCCTGTGTCCTATGCGGAGTATGTACTGTAAATGAATCTATACCAACTCCTTCCGGACGGACATAATCAATATATTCTGATGTTGATACCAATGCATCATCACTATATGTCATATTTGAATATGATGCATCACCATTTGAAAGCAATTCTGTATTCTCAAAAATATCATTCCAACTTCTACCTCCCGCCACGTTATGAGAGCATGAACTTTCCATAAAGTCAGCCTTCAATGTCCATTTGTCAGCCTTGTGAGCATCCGCTCTGAAACGATATTTACCTTTCTTTAATGGATTTCCCTCAAAATCAAATGTATAGCACATTGTGTTTCTGAGTGTTCCATTTGTTTTAAAATCATCAAAATCAATCTTTGCCCCGGTTTCCTTATTTCTAAGCATAAGGTTTCCTGTTACGGAATTCGGGTCAAGTTCATATTTTGATGTCTCATAAAATTCCTTGGTGAATTTCTTATCCTTTGTTTTAAGTTTAAAGTTCTTTCTTGGATATCCCAATGATGATGTACCCTGCAATTTCAATTGACAATTGAATGACACAAAATTTCTCCCCGGTTCGGCACGATTGATATATTCAACATCAAACCGCCTCCATTCCTTATCTTGACCATTCTTTGTCAAATCATTCATGTTTCCCGTGAATATCATTACCGGAATCTTGTTCGCCACTTCATCAAACCCTATTTCTGAAGTAGAGCCAGCCTTTAATACATCATTTCTTGAATAAACGCTTTGAACATCATCAGAATCAACAACATAATTATTGAATTCCTCATCAACGGTCAATGCCTTTTGATATACTCTTATAGAACGAAGTCTGACCTTACATTTTCCCGTAGGGTCTCCGATTGACAAGTATGCAAATGATTCCATAGCATCAGAGGCATCAAACATTGCCGCACGCTCAAGAACACCGTTTATGACAATGTACATAAGATTACTTGATTCGCTGCTGTCATATTGGCTTGAACGGTTGCCTATAAAGGCTATTTTAAGCCTCTCGTTGTCCTTGTATCTTGTATTGATAGATGTACCTTGGGCTGTGGTGAATTCAGCCTTTGTAGCCGTTATTTTAAAGGAAGCGGATTGCACTCCCTCCACTTTGTTCGCACATTCACAAATAACAGCATTGTCATCATCAATGTCAAAAGTTTCCAAATCAATCTCAAAAGTACCTCCTTGTTTAGCCCAGTTATTCACCATCGGCTGTATATTGAAAGATACCACTGCACCATTGGCTATAACCAAAGATTCTGTGTTCTCATCCCACCCTTGTTGTGAGTTCCAAGAAAATCCTGAAAATTCAGCCTTGTATTCATTTCCGTCACTACCTATGCATGACCACACATCACGGTCGCTGTCTGAATTTCTTCGTCCGTTTGACTGAAGTTTAAGCAGAAGTTGGCTTGTGGTCTCCTTGATACCTGTTGAAGTTTCATCCACATCAATGTCAATTTCCTCATCAAATAATTTTGAAGAATCCTCACCTAACGCATATATTGACAATTTCCCTTTGCCTGGGTCCATTGGTCTATAATTGAATGAATTAATTGAGCCATTAGTATATTTTCCTTTGGAAACAACCGTTCCATTCCATTCAAAACGAACCTCAAGATTACGTCCGCTATAATCATATATTGACCAATCGAACATTATCTGCTCAAACTGTGCCGCTGTTATCTTTGGGATTGCATTTCCCGTAACAATTCCCGTTGTATTTGGGAATTCCTTATACATCAAAAATGACGGTCTTGCATCACCTGCTTTCGCAAAAGTATAAAAGTGCAATGGAGTATAAAATTTGGAAGTTCCGTCTGATAAAACGTATGCCCTAATTTGCAATGTATGCTGTCCATCTGCCAATGTGGATATATCCAATGTTGCACGGTCATCTTTTCTGATATCCGTTATAACCATTGATTCAAAACTATTGACTAATTTCCCATCAATATAGAATTCCAAATATTTTGTTCCCGTACATTCAATTATATATGGGATAGATATAACATTTCCCGTCTGTGGCTCCGCAAACTGAAAAGATGGAGTAAATGAAAGATTGAAAAGATTATAGGTAAAAGGAATCGTTCTTGAAGCCAATGTGGTAAGTCCTTTTATATCAACTGTTACATTATTGACTCCCGTTTTAAGGTACTCATCAATCGGCTGTGATATTCTTGTCCATCCCTCCGCATCAATAAAAACCTCGGTCGTGAATTTTTCAACCACATTTGAATTATTGAATGTATATTCAATTCTTGCCTTTGTATCTGTAGGAATATATATGTCACCCGCTGTTGAATCCGCTATCTTGAAGCCAAATGATATTGTGTTTCCCGTGGCTCCGTCAATTATATCATATTTCAATTGAAGGTTCTCATAATCCAATTGAACCTCATATTTAGAAATTGTCTCAAATTGGTCAAGAATCAATGAGGTATCCTCGGTCAAAATATATTTGTCTCTATCCTCAGTATCAGCGAAACAAAAAACGGTTGAAGAACCTTCCGGTTTATATACAGCCCCGAATTTTGTATTCAAACTGCCTTTAATGAATTCCTGTACTCTGTTTCCGGCAACTGGAAGTCCTCCGGTTGAGGCATCACCTCCCCAATTGGTTGATTTATTTATCTTTTCATTATATTTCTCCATCACAAAAAAATCCAATTTAATTTTTCCAAGCGTCATCATTAAGCCATGGCTTCTCATTTATCCAATAACCCTTGCCATAGCAGGAACGGACCGCTTGCCATACAAGATATTTACCATAGTACACCTCCGAAAACGAAAGTGTACCACGATGAATCTCTGTTATTTCTTTTCCGTTTCTATATATCATAAATTATTGGAAATTAATATATTATACTGTTTCTTCAGTATTATCTTCGGTTGCACCTGAATCTGTAGGAGTATCAGTGTTTCCTTTTTCAAGAACGGCTACTCTATCAGTGAGGTCTTTTACGGTTTTCTCTAATTCATCTACCCTTGAAACTACCTTGATAAGGTCAAGGATTGGCACTGAAACAGTTGAAAAATTCTTAACTTCATCTGTTGTTCCCGTGTAATTATTTTTTTCAACACTAAGGGTTAATGTAGGCAATACTGATGTTAATGATACTAAATCTGTAATACCTTTTACTTCATAATTACCACAAGAATATTTATTATTTTTAGAAATTTCAATCGGAATACTTATTCCTTTTGCTCCAATTTCAAAAACATCAGTAGATTTTACTGCAATTTTCCCATCATTAACTAAATCAAGTGATGCAGAATTTATAATTCCAGCAGCATCTGGCTGTCCCTCTGTTGAAGCATTATTTTCGGTTCCGTATTGTTTCAGTCCAGTTGCATCAATTTCAACATTGCCATTTTTATTCTTTCTATAAACTCTTCCTTTAAGAAAATCAACATCCATGGTCAATCCCGTAAGTCCATTAACCGCTGTTTTTGCGTTTTCTGCTGTGGTCTTTGCCTCGCTTGCAAGGGTATTAACTTCAGCAAGTGCCGCCTTTGTTGCATAAGCGGATAAATCAACATTACCTCCTTCTGAACCACTGCCCGAGCCACTGCCTGCTGAAAGAGTTCCGTCTTTATATGCCCTTGCCACATCAATGATTTCTTTCCATGTGGCTTTATGAGTGGTATTTATAATATCCTTAAAGTCATCATATTGAGTAGGATAGTCTATTTTGCCAGTAAGAGTATTAGTTTCCAATGGACCTCTTGTAACACCATATACATATGCATCATCTTTGAATCTATAATCTCCTGTATAAAGAGATGTATGAAGATTGTTGAATGTACCGAATTCAAGACCCTTTCCACCTACAGATGCATAAGTGGCATCTTCTCCAATATTTGATGTACGGTCGGATTCAAATTTGATTTTATTCTCATGATTGCTACCATCTTGTCCTGCTATCTGCAAAGCAATTCCACCATGGTCATGACAACGAAGGTCAATAGCCCTTGCTTTAACCTGCAATCCAATAGGTCCACTATTTGTTGATTCATCCATTATTCCATGGTTCCATTTGTCATAACGAACCTTAATATCAAATGATTCATCTTTTACTTTAGATTGTTGGTCATATGATTTTTGTCTATCAAGGGTAAGGCTTGCTGTGTTAAGATTCAAGTCAACGACCCTTGAGGGTTTAGGCAATATACCATTACATATTTTAAAACCATATTCTGTACAAGCACTTGTTCCCAATTCACAGTCAAATTGAATAGGCTGAACATCCGTTTTAACTCCGTCTCTGCCTGGTTTAATTTGTATAGCATCAGCAGATACAAGATTCAATTTTTCCAAACCTGCTGCTACTGAACTAAGTTCAAGGTTTCCTTTGCCATTATCTCCAAGTCCGATAACGCCATTGCAAGTCTGCGCTGATTCTGCCTCTTTTGCAAAAATATCATAAGTGGTGTCTCCCACTTTAATTCCTTTAATCTGTGCCATTTTATTAAAATATCAAAATGTTATTCTCATCAACAACGGCTTTGCCCAATGACAATATTCCGTTGGTGTCTATTTCATTATTCTTATCAACTTCAAGGTTATTGTTTTCATCTATTGTTGTGTTTGTTGAACCACCCGATGATTTTGTGAATATAAGATTCCCGTTCTCATCAATGGAGGCATTCTTTATCTCGAACAATCCTGTGGATTCATCATAAACAACATCATTTGCATCAAATGTCAAATCCTCTCCATCAACCGTTACATCAGTGCTTCCGCTTGTATTTCCCGTGGTACTGTCCTCATAAACACAATAATAAGTAAAATCATTATATTCAATTAATTTTCCATCTATTGCAACTTTTCCATTTGCAACAAGTTCGGTATATTGACTTTCAGTAAGTGCCACGTGGTCGGATTTTTCCTTTCCAACCAACGATTCAACATAGTTTTTTAAATCTGCAACTATCTTGTCAGCATAATCCTTTGATTTTTGCTCAGCGGCGTTCCAAGAATCAATATTATTCTTTTCTATCCCGTCAAGAACTTCTTTATTACTATGTGTATGTGCTGATTCTTTTAACGCCTTGATGTCATTCGCCATTGCGGCTGCACCGGTTGTGTCATTCTTTATCCAATCTGCTATTTCTTTAAGAGTGTCAAATTGTTCCGGAGCATTTGCAACTATTTTTGCGACTTCTTCCGCACTGATTGCTTGAATATCAGGCTTGTTTTGAATATATGATGGTTTTTCAGCATCAGTCTCGTTCCAATCAGATTGTGACCCACCTGAAAAATTCTCCAATGCGGTTACCACATTCCCCGAAAATTCCTCAACATAATCAACGGTCTGCGCCGATGTCATATAATATTTCTTAAGGAATTCCTTTACATCCTCAGATAGATTTCCCCCGTCAGATGTGCCGCCGCTGTATTGCCCAATTTTAATAACCTCACCGTTTTTGTTAATAATATATAACCCTTCATAACCCGGTTCGTTTGATATAACCAACTCGCCCTTATTGACGAATTTGTCTGCGGTTATATTAGCCGAATTATCAAAATGTTTGTTTACTACTATTCTTGCCATATTATCAGTTCCGGTAATTTACCATAAATAGTTTCCGTAAAAGAAAAAAAAGCCGAAATCTTATTCAGATTCCGGTCTTTCCGTTCTTTCTATCGGCTTTTCAAACTTATCAAATTCCAATCCTGTAGGATAATATAAATCCTTTTCCTCTATTGGTAAATCATGGGCTAATTTCACAAACTGCGGGAACAACGGATTCTTGTATATATGATACTTTTTCCTTCCTGTAACATAATCTGTCCTGACCCCAAATGATTTAATGTTGTTATCAATATCCTTATACCATATTCTATTAAATGTGAATACTCCTATATGGATTTTTATTCCATTGATAGTGGCTTTTTCTGTCACAAACGGCTTGAATAATTCTTCCTTTCCTGTTATGTCCCACATGAATTCATCATTAAGAACATTGGTAAGTTTAATATTATTTTCATTCAATAATTTCATTATCGGAACATTATCATCCAATATCTTCATCATGACCATTGTATTATATGGAGCGGCTATCGCCTCATTGCAGTTTTTCGCTATATCCACCCTCATTCTCTTGCTGTTAATCAACAATTCAGATGATGTGTACATTCTGAAAAAATCTTTCCAAGACTTATCCCCCGTCAAACCTATTATTTCAGATGTTTGCATTGCGGCGCATTCTTCATCAATTGTCAAATAACTATGATTATCTTCCAATCCTTTGAAATTTTCTTGTTTTCCATCAAACAATGCCTTCAAATCAATTTTTCTCCTCATATCCCATTGTTTCTTGAAATAATCTGATAATATTGATGTTAAAAACATTCTTTCATTGGCATAATCCGAGAATGATTTGAATTCTTTCTCATAAAGTGATATGGTATCCTCATATTTTTTCTTGATATCAAAATCCTTATCATATAAATCAAATTCATACCCCCAAAGGTCATCATCAAAAACCAATGGGGGATGAATGTAATTTACATCTTTGAAAACTCGTTTATTGTCTAAATTTGTAACCATTAATTTGCTTTTAAGAATCCATTACTATCTCTATAAATTGTATGCCAATCTTCTGTTGTTGACTCCCCAAATTTCATTTGAATTGAATTATCTACAATTTTTATTCCAGCAATTTTTCCAATATCCCTTGCATACAATGTATTATTACTTTGAAATAATATTTCAAAATCAGCCCCACCTTGTTTAGGCATAAAAGATACAATATTTTCGCCATAATTTCCCCATACAAGTCTAAAGCCATCTGTTCCAAATTTCATTAATGGCTTTCTTGGACCATTCCCGTAAATATATAATTTATTATTATTTGCGTATCCATTTATACTTGTGGCATTATAAAAATTTGAATTTGGCTTTCCTTTTACCGTAAAATCATATTGAGCTTTTAAACGAAAATACCCATTAACAGTAGATGATAAATCAAATGATGATGTTTGCCCTGACCAAGCACTAAATTTGGCGTGAGATGATTGTTTAGGGTCATCAATATATTTTAAATCTATATTTAAAGTTTTTGCTGTTACTACTGTTCCTGCGCTATTGATAATATCTCCAATTAATTTTATAGTAGGTGCTATTCTATCTTTTTCATCATATGATATTACCCTACTTTTAAACGTGATTACAGGAATTGATATAGTATCTCCGCTTAAAACATTACTTGATGCCAAAAATTCGTATTTATTAAAATTTTTGTCATATTCAGTAATATTAGTTTCTTTTACATTTAAATCATATATAGATTGTTTTGTTTCTCTATCATTTCCTATAGGATTATTTTCTATTTTAAATATAGGGTCTTTTGAAGAACCGCTATACATTATCAAATTGTTGCTATCATACAATGAAATATTTCCATTTAAATTGATATTGTTTGCTGTAATATTATTTAATGTTCCTCCCGTTGCATTGATTTTTCCACGGAAATTACCATCTTGTACATCCAAATTACCTAAAAATGTTCCGCCTCTTGCTTCAAGCTTATTCGTTACAATTGTTCCATCTTCATAAATTTTTGTGGAACCCAAACTGTTTGAATCCAATGAAACATCTTTTGCTGAATTTCTTACATAATAAACTCTTGCTCCTGTAGGACTATAAAAATTATAAATACGATTTACATAAATATTTTGTCCTGTTTCTTCATCATAATAATATGTTGATGCATAACATTCATCAAGCACCGTACCATCTCCTGTCCTAAGATAACAGTCTATTCTGTTTCCATTTATAAATGATGCTGTTGATGCACTATTTGCATAATCAATTAGTGTATAAAGTACCCCATTATTTCCTAATGTAGTTTCATCATCTGTTGTCCAAGCATACCACATGGTGTCTCCACTTTTGGCAACGCCAGCTGAATAAATAATGCGTCCTTTATCTCCACTCTTATCACTTGCAAAATCAGCACTACCATTGATAAATGCTGTCAATGTATCTCCGCTATATACCTCAAGTCCATAATCAGTGATATTAACCGCTCCGATTCTTCCTTTGGTGATAATTGCACCACTACCATCATTACCACCGGAACCATCAAAGCTCCATCCGTTTCCATTGATTCCTTCCTTTGATATTGTGAATCCATCTCCAGAAATTGCACCCTCATCAAACGTCAATTTACCAATATAACCTTTATTGGCATAAATTTCTCCATAAATAATGGCATTATTGGCCTGAAGCAATCCTTTCTTATCAACAACAAATGAATATTTGGAATCACCGCTTGTCCCTGAAACCATTGTATCCAACAACAAATAATTTCCAATATCAGCGGTTATCCATGTATATTCTTTTCCGCCTACAATAACAGTATGCTTTAATCTACCATCCTCCATTTCTTCCACACCTAAAGCCTTATTAACTTCAGCCCCGACAAGCCTTTCACATAAAGCCTCTATCTCGGCTTGTGACATACCACTACTTCCGGATGTAACATAATCATATATATTATCTTTTGTAATATATCCACCACCACTTAATATGTCATTAAATGCATCGGATTTAAGATAATCCTCAATAAGTTTATTCACTTCATCCTCGGTAAGCCCCGTGGTAGTTCCTGTTGTTCCCGTATTGCCTGTGCTTCCAGTAACAGCATCTTTAATCTTATCATCAATATAATCACTCATTGATGTCCCATCACCTAAGGTCAACGAATTTGCGACAATATCACCTCTGATGTATGCATTTGTTGCTGAAAATCCTCCATTTTTTCCATTAAGTATGAATTCCGGATTCCCATCCTCATTTTCCTTCATGCTATAAATCAATCCATCGTGAAGAATAATGCCTCCTATATTACCAGTTTTGGCACTAAGTTCCCTCATAATAACCTCTGCATCAATATTAACCTCATCTGCAATCATATTGATAAATGACTTATCTCCTAAGATTTCAGCTTTTATAGATGCAGTTAATGCACTATTGTCTGATACCGAAATGGTTATAGATGATGCTGTTTGTTTAATATAACTGTCAAGGACAGAAGAAAAATGAACATATACTTTAGATGCCGGGCATTCTTGCATAAATCCCTTATCATAATAAAATTTACCATTTTCCGGATTATAATAAACAACTTGTTCTCCACTGCTTCCACTTGTATAATATATGATATTACCATCAGCATCAGTTTCGGCTGTCAATTGTGCCACGGTACTCAATTTACCGCTTGCTATTGACCAAGACTCTCTCAAATCTGTTGTTTCTTTCATCAGATTATCAGTTCTTGTCATATATCTTTCCATTTCGCCTTCAATGGCTTTCATTTTGTCTCCGATAACCGTCAAAGTACCATCCGGATTCTCGTAAACAATTTGGGTAAGAACATATGCGCTTAAAGCATTCAATTCATTTTTTACGCTTGCCACACCAAGTTCACTTTCTGCCAATGCCTTGTCTATAATAGTCCCGGCCATAGCGTCCATTTTTCTTTCAATCTCTGTGGTAATCCCGCTTCCTTGAATATATTTGATTGTATCCTCAATTGTAGCCGCACTTGCATTTATGATACGGGCAGCATTTGCCGCAGATTCAGCATTCTCATCATACCATGTGGCATATTGAGCAATAACTCCTGATACCGCTGCTAAATCTTGCTTAACTGAACCAACTGTACCGCTTGTAGTATTAAGTGATGTACCAAACCATGTGAATAAGCCGTCAACGGCTGACTCTCCAGTTCCAATTAATCCCATCTTTGTTGCTGCTTGGTCATAATCAGTCTTGATATCTTGAACAAATCCGGAATAGTCTGTCATCCAATCAGAAAATTCAGATGTTGCTGAAAAAACCTCTTTAATTGCATCCGGTGTGATATTCTCATCATCAAGTTCAAACAATTTAGAAGCTTTATCCAATGCGTCTTTTGCATCTCCTAATTTTTTCTCAAGGTCTTTTCTGACATCATCAAGTTCCTTTTTAGTATCCTCTATTTCTTTTTTTGCATCTGTAATGGTATCAGTCACCTTGTTTTCCAATTCATTTTTGACATCTTCATTGTCTTTCTTGATGTCCTCTTTTATCTCATCAAGTTTTTTGTCAATGGCATCATTAAAATCATCATATATACTGCTTCCGCTACCTGTTCCCGGATAACCTCCGCTTCCATCAGCCCCTTTTGCTCCATCCTTACCAGTTAGAATAAGAATATCATCAACTTTGACATTTCCATAATATTCTCCAATTTTCTCCGGAACAGTCACACTATAGGCATTATATAATTCCTTATTCATTTCTTGGAATGCATTATAGTAAGTAGAATAACTATATCCTCCTACTTCTTTGACCATTTCAGCCAATACACTTGCGTCGGTTATTCGGTTGGAGATATGACTACCTCCAACCTTTACCAAATATGCATATTTATAATCATCAATTTTCCAACTTATAATTCTCGCTGCCATGATTTTTATTGTATTTTTTCTATATCGCTTGCACGTTTATAATCATTTCCCATCTTGATTGCTTCCTCATAATATGTTGCATCATCATCAAGATAGAAGGCTGTATCTGCCACAATTTTCATTATTCTATTATATTTGTCATATCCGATGCCATCAAATGCCTCACTTGCATCATCAAATGTATATATCAAAATGGTTGTTGAAGGTATCATTTCTTGAAGATATTTCATTACCACATTTTTGATGTATTTTTGCAAATATTCATTTCCTCCGATTCCGAAATTAATTCTCAATGTCTTGACATTGAAAACAGAAAAGCCTGCTGCCTCATCATACTGCTCAATTACATTCTTTTCGGCATCCGGAATTGTCAATGATTTATAAAAGCCATTTTGATAGGCATTTATTGAATTCTCATCCTTTGTTGAACTTTCAATTTTATTTGTTGCAGGTATAAAAGAAAGCCCATTTGATGAACTATCCGGTTTTTCTCCATTCAATGTATCATAAAAGAAATGACATTTATCATCTTCTTTTTGAACTCCTATGTATCCAAATCCAAATTGAAGCAATTCGTTCCAAATTTCTTTTCCGGTTTTCTTTTGCAATTTTCCTTTATCATAATATGAATATTCCGTAGTATCTTCTTTCAAATAATTCCATCCACCTTCATTTATTGCATCTCCAAAAAGGAATCTGAATTTTTCTAAATATTCATTTCCGTCATCATATAAGCCTTTCCCTACATGCGGATTATTACCCTTAAAATCAGCGTTTAATGATTCAAGATACAACACTCTTGTTCCATCATTTGTCAATTCATTGCTTCCATCATATTCCTCTACAAAAACATTGCGCCATCCATAACAATCATACATCACATTTTTAACATGCCCCACATATGATGACAACGCTTTGTTTTTCAATACAAAATAATGTGAATGGGTTGCATTCCCGAATTCAACCTTATCTTCACTACTCATTTCATAATTATTGTCAAGACCTGAAATATCTACTACATAACAAACCATATTTTCTCTAACTTCGTTATTTGGAATTGCCAACATTTCGTCTATATTGGCAGCATATCTCATATATGGCTCGGTTTCCTCATAGATTCTTACCGCATCAGTGGATTTAATCAAATTAAATGATGTCATTGACAAATTGATGTATTTATCTGCCATTTTACCCCATCCACCTTTTGACTGAAAATATATAGGATACTTATATTTGGCTTTAGAACTATAGTTTGGGGCAAGATAGTAGTCTGACTCATCTTCGGCTCCGTTCGGGGCTATAATCGCCACTGGATAGCCTTCCATGAAATTTGTCTGTTCATCAGCATTCAAATATTCCCCTCCAAGCCCTCTTAAAAATGATGCTTTTGAATATGAAGGAAAATCCTTTACCACTCCAATATATTCAGTAACATCAAATTCTCCAGGAACTTTTGTTCCTTTATTATCTGTTTCTTTATATCCGAACATGTGAAGGATTGCCTCAATTCCACGGCGTGTGCCTTTCATTGATTGAATATAATCTGAACTCAACGCCAATCTTCTTGCAAATTTTGCATTTATTTCTGAACCCGTTTTACCACTTTTGGCAAATATTGCGGTCTTTCCACTAAATTCTTTTGATATTTCATCAGATACAACCGATTTATCATCAGAAGGAGAAACATTTTTTGCTATCCACCCGTCATTTTCTATATTGTCACTGAGAAAATAATCAGGAACATTATTTTTCTCATCATAAGAGATATTATTGGTACTTTTTATGTTATCCGCATACCTTTTAACATCATCAAATGCCCTTCCATATACATGAAGCATGGCTTTCATTCTTGAAGAATCAATATCCGACATATCCTCCGTCTCACCATCTTGTTCATTGATGAAAGTCCAGTCAAGATTTTTGATTGCCTCATGGGTCATCATTCTCCATATATTGTCAGAATCATATTCATCATGAAAATTGGCAAGACTAATTAATGCCTCAAGATAACCTTGGAAAGCGGTTGTTGTTATATCCGGCGTAAAATCATCCCCATCAATTGTTGGCCACACATAACTTTTCTTTGAATAGAAATAGCCATTCTCATTTTGGTATGGAGTATCAAATGTTGCTTTATATACAGGCGTTGTATCACGGTTAAGCAAAACTCTTTCAAATTCATCCAATGTTTCCCAAAATTTGTCAATGAATTCCTTTTTAGGCTTAATTATCCATCCTTTAGCGTTCTGCTGCTCGGTTATAAGATGATTTTTGCCCTCACCATCTTTATATATATTCAATGTGGTTTCACCTATGGTTACTGTTCCTATAATTGAATTCGGACAATCCCCGATAATTCTAATATTTGGCTGTGATAATGTTTGTTCAGTATCACCAATATTATAATTCATATAAGATGATGATAAAATTCTCATCGGATTGGTTACATCCCCCGAAAAAACATTTCCTGCCGACCAGCAATCTATCTCAAATTCATTGGATACCAAATAATAAGTTTCTCCACCATATTGAATTGTAGGTGCAGTTGAACTTCCATAATATTTGATTCCTCCCGGAAAACGGGCTATAATATCATTCACTGTGGCTCTAATCAGTTCTTCCGCAGAACCATAATAGGCAAAATCCTTCAGTGAGGAATAATTTGGCTTTAATACAATTTGGCTTTCATCTGATATTGTTGATGAAGAATCTATGTCATTCTTTGTCCACCAAGTTGTTTCACCATCTCCCGGCTTTTCCCATCCACCTCTTGTATGCCTTTTTTTCTCATTTGTATTGTCTCCGACTTTATATTTAAAATTGGATTCGGGATAAAAGGCTATCTCATCATCATATATACCATCGGTAGGCAATATGGTGATGTGGTCATGCTCATATACTGTTCCGCTCACCACTGATTGATGCTTTCTGCGGATTGTATATATTGATTTGCTTTTTATTCTATCTTTTTTTGCCATTACTCCATTACATTATCATAACTCTGACTTTCGTCAATATTAGTTCTTTGTTTCTTAATCTTGTTAATAGGATTACCAAGTCTATCTTTAATCACATAATAATCAAATTGATGATAAATCTCATGCTTATCATTGTATGTTGTGATGATAGCATTGTCTCCATCATTTGATTGGTCTCCCTCAAGCATATAAGATATTGTATCAGCATCATGCGTTGTCATCTCAACTTCTATAGCCACCGGATTGAATTTTGTATTGATTATTTTAACTTCTGCTCCGGACTCTCCTATATATGGTGATGCATTTACTTTAAATGTAGGTGATGATGATGGGCTTACCGTGCAAAACACATAATTACTGCTGCTGTCAATCAAATTATATCTTGTTGATTTCGGATAACCGTCTCCAGTATTAACAATAACTGGCTCACATCTGTTACATGATTTTATCAGTCTTGTTGTTCCATCTGAAAATTCCATCCTATATCCTGTCAAATCTGACAATCCTGCTAATGTTCCACTTTGTATATTAAGAACTACACCTTTAACGTCCGGATATGCTGCCAATACGCTGACATCAACTATTTTGGTAGTGCATTCTTTTGGCTTTATATATATTGTATAAAATCCTTTCTTATTAAAAGTCTCCAATGGCAGTTTCAAATTATACATGCCAATTATTGTATTCTCTGTTTCCGTATCATCTACTGATTTGGTCAAACAATCACCGGAATTCAATTTCTTGAACCCTTTGAAATTTTCATCGGTCTCCCCTCTTGACGGACGATAGTAATAATACATATCCACATCCACTGAAGGGTCTATATTTGCAGGTCTTACTGACCCGAATACTCCATTTGCCATTTTTAACTTAAATTAAAAAAATTATTCCCGTAGTTTTTCACATCATTCATTGTATTGCATTCACTCAACTTAAAGTGACTTTCCCAAGCAGCCCCATTTCCTCTGTCAAAAGAAAGATTTATGTCAAATTTCGGCTCATCTTGCAATCCATCTGTACTGTCTTTAGTAAATAGCATTGCATTTACCGCTCCGGATTCGGTCCACTGGGTACAAACCTCCATTCCTGTTATTTGTGCTCGGGATGTTTCCCTGTATAATTTAAAATCACTACTATAAACTTTCTCCTTTACTGCATCAAAATCAAGATAATCATAATATAATTCAGCGTTACAAACTCCATCTATTGATACAATATCTCGTTGTTCTTTATAATATGGAATTACTTCTCTATAATGAATACCACTTTTTTCCTCATTCCCTTCAGTAACACCCATGGCATATTCAATAACCATATTTGTTCCTGATTCCGCTGAACTGATTATAGTATCATACACCAATGTTCCATCATCATATTTGATTGGATTGATTTTTTCTCCGACTTTAAACGGAGGTTTAAGTGTTTCAACTCTTCCTAATTGAGTTATTGGTCCATCCTCTCTTTCAATCAATCCATTGGTATATTTTGCCATTATATAATAAAAATCATTATATTTTGGATTCGGAACAAGATATGGAATACATGCAACTATTGTGGCATTTTGATATTTATCAGATTGATTTGCTTCAACTAACTCTCCATCAGCACATTTGATGCTTGGATTCCAATCAACTTTTTCACAATCCCACCATTCATAAAAATATTCAGTCTCACCACTATATTTTTGATAATAATATGTTTTTCCATCTATTTCTTCTGTTGATACCGATGATGGCTTTAAATCAAGGGTTCTTGCAGATGTGCATATAGCATTAATTATTTGATATGCTGAACTATATGGCGCAATTTCTCCAATATCATCTATTTTTTTGATAGGTATATCTGTTTTAATTTCTTCTCCGCTTTCAGTCTTTTCTATTGTATATCCGCTTTGTAATACTTCTGTGGCAGGTGTTGATGACCATCCTGTCATATAAGTGCATTTGAACAATTGTCCAACCTCCACTTCTGATATTTCAACTTTTTCACTCTTCCCTTTACTCCCCGATGTTGCTGAAAATGGTGTATATATTCCAAAAATATTATCAGCCGCTTGAACGGCTTTAACTGAATAAAGACTTTTTAATTTGGATTCAACCAATGCGTTATCTTCATCTTTAAATGTTTCAAAACTTGGTCTTAATCTATATCCGTTTGGCTTTGTCTTGTTAATCTCAATGTCATCACAAGTATATGCCGATGTAATTATATCCTCTCTTGGATAATCATATGGTTCCGTTGCATCCCAAACTGATGTTCCCGATGCTGAATATTCATATGGAGAATAAACAAAAACATCTTCAACATCATTGTTTATTGCCAATGTATATTCAATCTCCGGAAACAAATATCCAAAACAATCTCCATCTTCTTTGATTTCGGGTGCTGTTATCCATTTCGGCTGTATGCTTGATAGGAATTGATAAAAGGCATCACCGCCCAATTCATCAAATTTATATTTAAATCCTTTGTCTGTTGATGTGTTTGCGCTATAAGTCTGAAGTTTCACTTTGTAATCATTGAAACTTGTATAATACACGTATTTAGGAACTCTTGAACCCTCTATTTTCATTCCATTATATTCTTCCGGAACTTCAACTTTTCCTAAAATGTATTTGTCAAAATCATAGCAGAAAAGAAAATCATCCTTTACTCCATCTGAATTATAATCAGCATGTAAATTTGTTTTACCTCCTAATTCCTCCCAATTTTCTTCCCACTTTTTATTGTATTCAATAATTGTATCATAATCATCTACAATATACCCATAATCCGCTTTTTCTGATGCTACCAACATTTGATTATATCGGTCATCATCACAATTTTCCGGACGTTCAAAAACATAATATCCATCATCGTTTTTCACGAAAAAATCAGAATCAAGCAATGTGAATTCATATTGTGATTTATATTCTGTAAATCCTTTTCTCCATTTATTTGTAACTTCGCTTACAATGGTATATTCATTTCCTTTTTCGCCACATTTAACATTTGTCACATTGTCTTGAACATGTCTGAACATCTTTACTTTTGTTCCACGGATAAGTCGGTCTTGAATAAAATTATACCATCTCAACACGTCCAAATATTTCAAACGTTTACAAATAAATTTTCTGTTAATCTTTATACCATTAACTTCTTCTACATACCCTTTTATCAAACCAAAATCACAAACAAACTGTCCATAATTGCCATTGGTCAAACCCGGTGTCACATAGGATATAACATCTGTCTCACCTTCATTATAAGGCACAAAAGGCAGAAGCCCATTTCTGTGACTTCTGCTATTGTCTATACAAAATGTTTTCCTAATCGTTGCCATCAAGCATCATCTTTTATTTGGTCTAACTTCGGCTCAAACAGCCTCAATATTATACTATCGTTTTCATTCTTCGCCGCCGGAATTGAATATATGTATTTATCTTTATAATAGCGTATTTGGATAGGAATGTAAAGGCTCTCAACAAAATTCTCTGTGGTCAGCGGAACATATTTCCCATCCTTTTTCGGCCATAATATCATCGGTATTGTTTTACCATTTCCGGCATGGTTGAACTCAACTTTCATATAAATAGTTCTGTAGGATTTTTCATTGCCTTGGGTATCCTCATCTTTTATATCAACATCGTCCCTAAACAGATATATATTAAAGCCTTCGCTTGATTTTGTTTTATCATATTCATTGGTTATGACCATCTGACTATCCACCCTTGCTGATGCTGTTGTGGCACTGCAAAAAACAACGTCTGCATTTGGATTCTTAGATTTACCCAAAAAGTCATTATCAAGCATAAAATTCAATTGCTTTATATATTTTCCATAAAGTCCCGTTCCATCAAGAAATGATGTTGAATAAAATAATAATTTTTGCTCAACCGGGTCTGTTGATGAATAAAATGACAATCTTATGAAACTTTGGCTAACTTTTTTCTTTTGATAATAAACATCATTGTCTGTAAAATTTAAATATCCTAATAAGTCTGATGTATCTCCCGATGTATTAATAAAATTGGTTACAACACTTTCATCAAATTCACTGCCATTATAATCAAGCCCGTTCCACCATGTTATTTCTCCATCATCTTTTGATATATACCAACCGTCCGCATATACATTCCCCGAAGTTATTGATGTGTTTCCCGAACGGGTATCATCATCAACCTCCACTCTCTTTCTAAAATGAAAATCCATTGTTAAAGCGGTTGCCATAGAAAATCCATCACCACTTTCTATATATGGAACATATTTGATTCTTTCCATATCAATAACATCGGGTATCAATGAGTCTTCAACATCTTCCACATAAGATGAATTAAAATCATCTTCCATTCCCAATGAACTTTCATCCGCATTGCTCTCTAAACCCACCCCAACATTCCAATAGGCACCACCCTTTGCCAAAAAACTGCGGGTGTTTCCATAATTGAGATATATCTTATCATAATCCGTGTTTTGCTCAAGCTCAGCCCACCACGGGTCATTCCAAAAAGCGCATTGCTTGATAGGATTGCCATAATTATCCAATTCATCCGTTTCCTTATAAAAATAAAATGGATTATATTTTGTCTCAATATAAGCACCTTTCTCAATTGCACTTCTCAAGCCTTCAGTAATCGGCAATAACAATGAAACATCACTTATTTTATCAGGTAAAAATTCATATAAATAAGTGATAACGTTCCTATAATCTTTTCCACAAGTGGAACCGGTGGCTATTGTTCTGATACAATCTCCAATGACCACTGGTCTATTTCCATATCTTAACGGAATAAAAATATTTTTACATGTTGTTAATTTATTTCCGTCCGCTGACATTATATAAACCTCTTGCCCATTATCACATGCCAAATCTTGTGCAAACAAATTATGAACCCTCTGCATTGTGATTCGGTAATAACGTTTCCCTCGGTCATCCACATATTCATATCTATGATAGTCTGTATTTGATGAAGTTACAGCAGAATAAGTGAATAAATCAACCTTTCCGGATATTCTATATTGATTTTTTAACGGAATCGTGCAATGAAGAATATGATTTTCATCCTCATAATTCACTCTAATATAACTCGTTATGGTTGAATATTCTTTCTCAACTCTATAGACATATCTTTTGAATATCAATTGCTCCCCGCCGTTTATATCATAACATTCCTTATTCCCCAGTTTAATAAGGAGTTCCCCGTTTGCTTCCTTCATGTCAAGGACGGTCAATTCTTTAATCCCATATATAGGCGAATTCAAATTTATTTTAACTACTTCCATAATTTTAATAGCAGGTGTCTAACATATTATTCATATCATTCAAAATTCCGCTCAAATCAATAGGTTTTCCATTTATGACAAACCTTTGCATAGGGTTTGAAACCAATTGTTCTGTTTCTCTGAATAGAGGTATTGACAATCCGTATTTTCCATACGGGTCTTGCCTTCTCAAAAAGAAATTGATATTTTTTTCTATATAAAATCTTCCGTTACTAAATGGAGTGTCATAAAGTTCATCATCTTGTATCATTTCAGACGGAGCGACCAACGGTCTCCAAATAAATTTTTGTTTGGACATTGAAAACTTCGCATATAACGGAATTCCGTCAGGCGACCAAAACGCATAATATTTTCGGTCAAGACTGTTTGGGTCTATTACTTTAGAATTAACCAAACCTTCAGATGTTGCCCCCAATGCCGTATTATCAAACCTTAATGTCAATTGATATCTTGATGCGATTATGATTTCACCCCAATCAATCGCTGATGTCTCCTTGTTGAAAAAAGCAATATAATCACCTTTCTTAAAACCATAATCACTTGGAACATCAATCTGAACCCTTATTGAATGAAATTTCTTTGTCTTTTCATCAACTATGCTATATTCCTTTGTTAATCTCGGATTCGTATAGTTAATATATTTTGCTTGTGACTCTGTATAATCATCATCTTCCTCCCTTATAGGAATTCTTGTATGAGGATTGTAATAATATCCCTCCGGCATAATGTTTCCGAACATTAATTCATCACTATTCACACTTCCCATTGTAGGAACCTTATATGTTGATGTCTTTACATCATTCAAATAATAGGTTGATACCTTGAAATTCTTTCCCCATCCATTAACATTGTCATAATCATCAGACGTAATCTCATCATGATAAAGATTTCTGAATTCATTGTTAAAACTTTCCCTCTGTACCGTATTGAAACGGTGATAAACATATCCTATGGTTGTCTTTTCATATGTGGCGTTGTCAAATTCAACAACATCCCCATAAAAAACATCATTGTCTATCGTTATATCATCTTCTATATACTTAGCCATAGGGTGATTAATCAATGTGTCACCCCATGCGGAGAAAGTGTTCTGAATAGTCTTTTTTGACTTATATTCAGTAGATAACTCCGTATTATCCTTATCAGCAAATTTGTTCAAATTCGTGAAATAATGGACATTATAATCAAACGGTTCATTCTCAATGCCACTAAAATCAAGCCCGGATGTCAATTTTCCAAAGCAATGCGAAAATTCAATATCTTCGGTATTAACTACGTGCTTATCATACCATAATTTGTTTCCTTTGTTACGCTTCACCACCGTAAAATATATTTCCGACAACGGTCTTCCATTTTCATCAACCAATCCATTTACGTCAACATCATCAGTGAATATTATTTGGGCTATATTATCCCCATATATATTATTTCCAAAAGCCGCCTTATTTACATCGCTGTTAAGTTCATTTCCATCAATGTTCTTGATTTTCTTGAACAATCTAAAATAATACGAGCAATCAACGCCGCCACTGTTCTTCTTATAGAAGCATCCATATTTCTCAAAATATTTGTAAATACCTTGAATATCAGTATATCTGACATTGAATATCTTGTCTTGGCTATCACCATTTGCATCACCCAATGATACAATCTTAACCTTTGTCTGATATTTTTGGAAAGTGGTTTTCATCACCTTTTCCTTATGCAATGAAGGCAAATAATAATAAAATGACACATAATCACCCACTTTCATATTATGTTTGAATAATGATGAGCATTCCAAAAGCATGATTGATGATGAATTTGTTCTTATTTTTGTATTCACCTTAATTGCTTGGCTTTCACCCCCGCAAATAGTATCAAGCATTTCCGTATCTTTCGCATATGGGTAAGTTACGCAATAGTCCCAGTTTTTTTCAACACGTTTTCTATATTTGTTATATTTCGGAATAAATGAATATAATTCCCTATCAGGATATAAATCTATGAACTCACACGGCTTATTATTTGCCATCAACTGATTGACCATAATGCTGCTTCCCGAATTTGTCGGAATCTTCATGTTTCCGGGATTGGTATATCCCCACCATCCATCCTTTTCCTCACATTGTGTTGAAAATGCCTCATATATTGAATCAATTGTATCATATTGATAAAGATGCATATCTGTTGATTTCTTTGAAGAATCATATTTCACCGCCAAATCTTGTTTCACAATCCTTCCTCTGCTGTCACGAAGATAATCTTTTATTGTATTATACACCGGACCGCAAATATTAACATTATCATCACGTAACTTATTGACATGAACAAATCCATTGTTTCTCAACATATGATTATTGAAAATATCAGCCCCGCAATGATAAACCAACTTACCGTTTTCCAAATGGCTGTATTCAGTATCCATTATTGCTTGCCTGTATGTGATATTTTCAGTTGTATTCACCGCATTCTTGCACATTTCCGAGCGTTTAAACGCATCTTTAGATGATGTTCCGGTTCCTCCATCATCCCACAGCACTTTACAATCGTCAGAACCCTCATTTGCAACAATTTCTGATTTCATATTGAATAAAACATTACTACATATTGGATTTATTGCAAATATAAGTCTGTATTTGGTACATTCATCCCTTTCTTTATTATATTGCTCATATAAAGAAAAATCCTCATCAATATTATCATTAGGTAACATACGAATTTTAGTGGAGAGGTCAACATTGATGTTGCTCTCCACATTATTCGCAAATTTACTTCTGTTTTCTTCCAAAAATATCTTTCTTTCCATGTTTAGCCACCTATAATTTTAACTAAATATTCAATTATTTTGGTTCCACCATTTCCATCATTATATGTAATTGTCAAAGTGTTCTTATCAGAACGACTATTTCCTATATGATAAATTTCCAATGGTGAATAATCACCGCCGCTGGTTATCGAATATTCATAATTTTTAAATGTGAAGTTTCCATTCTTCGGCAATTCGGCTGTCCAATTGGTATTAGACCTTATTGAGGCATCTTTAATTGAGCCTTGGTATGGCACATTTATAGGAATACTGATTCCTGCTATTTCGGCATAAGTACGTCCGGTTGGGTTATCTCCTCCACCTCCACTATCATCTACTTTTTTCTGTACCAATTTGAATGTTGCATCCTGACCCGGCTCAAAATAATAGAATTCAACCTTTCCTGTTTTTCCTAATTGGTCTTTATTTTCCGCATAACTGATGGAAACTCCCGTTGTCGGCCCTAATCCTGTAGATGGATTAACTGCTGTAATATTGCCATCAAATACGGTTTTCCATGTTATATCTGTACTTGCGCTGACAACATCTACAAGAACCTTTCCTTCCTTGGCATCAACTGTAGCGTTTTCAGGATTAATAACAAGGTCTTCTTCATTAAGAATAGGCGGTTTGTTTATTTTCACAAGATTTGGATAAATCTTATAAATCTTTGCAAATCCGTCCGGATTACTTTCTGACCGACTTTCAATTTCACCTACCACAAATAATCTATCACCCGGTGAATAAGTACGGTCTTGGCCTCTATTTTTACATGTTCTGATAACATCTTCCCATGATGATGACTGTTTATTTATTTTTGGTTGTTTTACAATCCTAACTTTTCTGACAGGACTTATCTCCGGCCAAGTTTTTGCTGCGGCTTCTATTGTGTTTTTTTTACCTTTCATTTTACCGCCTTTCAATCTTTCACCAAAAATATGCTTTTTTGAACCATCTTCATTGGTTAATTCAAATTCGGCATAACGTCTTACATTATGTTTATATCCTTTATGGTCTTTGCCCCATAAGCGTACAATCAATGGGCTTCCTTCCATATCAAAAGTCGCTGCGCTTGTATAAGTGAATACCGCATATAAATTATGGTCATCATCTTCTACCCATATATATGTATCAGTTTCACTGTCATCATCTTCATAAAGCAGTTCCACATTTCCCGGTTCTTTACAAAGATAATATTGTGCTGTACTTTCACTTACATCACCATCTGAGGTTGGCCATATTGATATTTGATTATTTTCATCAACGGTATATAAAACATATTGATGGAAAAATGAATCAACGGAACCATATATTGTATTCACCATATTTTGTGCTCCATTAACATCAGATGGATAGCCTTCTATAATTTCGTACCCATAAGAAGCATCCTCTTGAACCTCTGACCAAGCATATTTATATTCATCACTCCATGTATTCGCACTAAATGAAAGTATTCTATCCTTATTATCAGTCATGGTTACTCCTGACATATCATGCATTCCATTTGTATATTTAAATTCAAATTCTTCATCAAAATTTGAAACGGTTGATGCTGACGAAAATTTGGCTTGATAAGTAATACCATTGTGGATTTCAAATTCAGTTGCTCCTCCTACCTCAAAATCAACTATTTGAGCTACTTCATCTCCATTACTGTTATTATTTAATTCAATGTCCCTATATTGAGCCACAATAAAATTCGCTTTTGCATAAAATGGCCTCTTTATTGCACTATATACAAAGGTCGGATAAAATATTCCGTTTTTATATTCTTTAACCAGCGTAGGTTGGCTTCCCACATGAAATTCGATATCCCCTTCAGGAATCGGCTTGAATACATAAGTGTTATTGAAAAATCCGGCTTGATATGGTAATTCTATCTCACCATCTATCTGCCTTACTCTATAATCGCCACAAACCGTGTTATCATTTGTTGCAATGGCACTATATTGTGTGATTGACGGACTATAATTTACACCAACCGTTTGGAAATATTGCAATTCATCATTCAATTCATATCCCGGCTTCCAATTCTCCGGTTCATCGGTTGAATAAACCTCACCATCTTTCAATATTTCCCAAGATGATTTAGAACTTCCACCTTTTTGCAATGGTCCCCATACGGTCTTGTTTCCATTAATGGCAAATACTTTATTGTCAAATGTTCTTGTATCATTCAATGAATCATTTATTTCATTAAACATACAAACCCTATAAAGCCAATTTTTATTATTGCCATTTCCGTCAATTCCAATTGGGTACCCATCCATAAACCACATTTTCTCAGACATATGGAGCATAATATCCAAATCCAATAGTGGTGACTCTGCCATAATATTTTTATCACCAATCATCAATTGTATGGAACTACCGTTCTTAACAAGAAATTGGGTTAAAATAATAGATTGGTTTCCTTGACCGCAATTATATTCTACATAAAGATTATAATATACATTAGCATGTTTAACAAATATTAGTTTAGCATTATCTTCAGTTGCACCGATTGAAATCGGATATGGATTACCTTCTTGAATTCCGTCTGCATCTGTTATATAAAGATTAACTGTATTTCCAGTAAAACCATCAATCTTAACATTCCATACTTTAATATAGCCACCTCTAAATATGTCTGTAGAAGCAGTACCATTTTCATCTGAAACATTAAAATCATATACTTGACTTAATGATGAAGCCAAATTCGCACCTACTGAAATTTTCTTTGTATATTCAGTACCATTATTATCTACTACTGTGACTGTATAATTACCGAATTTAACCCCCTCAATATCAAATTGATAATTATTCAAATATTCACCATCAAGATATATAGGAGTTTTGTCAATATTACTATAATATGATATTGATATCAATGGCATCGCCACATTATTCAATATTCCGTGAATAGTACCATTGCCTGCACAAAGGTCTATATCCGCTGCAAGATTCAATGTTGCCTCTTTTGCTATCAAACGAGATTCCGCACATTGTGAAAAGAACTGCTTATTGAATTCGTCTATGGCTGTCGCTCCATCTTTCATTCCAAAGTAAAAATAATAACTGTTTTCAAACTGTGGCAGATATTGCTTTGTTCCACTTGAAACCAAGAATTTACGTAATTGAAGTTCGTCATTCTTTGTCAAATTCTCATAATCAAGCCCGAAACGGTAAAGATAATAATCAATACTTGGGTCTTCTATTGTTCTAACCTGTGTATTCTCCGATTCATTCGGGTCATAATCATCACGGTTGATTCCCAATGCTATCCCAAATTTCTTAAGCAATGACTTCTTTTCATTATTTTCATCTTCCACACCAAGTTTTCTATTATAAAGATTGCTGCTTCTTGAATTCATTGTTTTCTTGAATGCGCCATCAAAATTTGTCGGCTTAACAAAAAGAAAATCATACATCTTATAACCCGTTTCTGGATTAACCTTTGTTGCAATAAGCCTATTCTGATTCATTGTGGCAAACATTGTTCTAAAGTCTGCATCAACAATCTCATCTCCCGAAATGAATCCAGATGGAACACTATAAGTATATTGTAAGTTTCCATCCTTATCCATACCGGAAACATCTTCCCTACGTTGTGAAATAGTTGCCCCCATCTCACAAATTCTTTCAAGATTTATACAAGATTTAAGATTGGTTTGTGAATTAACACATGATAATCCCAAGAAATGCCCACCAGGATAATACATTCTTTTCTTATCAATCTCACCTTGTCCAGGACCTGTCCAATTCCATGATATGCCTGCTGCTTCTGTCATTGCAATGGTATCACTTTCCTCGCCTTCTTCATATTGGACATCAGCAATATCTGTATTACCCGCTCCGCTCAAATACATAAGTTCATTATAAAGAACGCTTCCGCTTGTATTTGAAACCACTGTAACACCTTTATCATTGTTCAATACATCTTCTTCACTTGTTGATGATTGCCCCGCACATATTGTACCCTTTCCCGTGGCATAAAGAGGACCATCTGATTCCATATTCGTTAATGCCAGATTGGTAGGCATAACATATGATGTGCTTGTCAAATGCTTGAATGACTGCGGTATCCCAAATAAATCACAATCATTCAATGAACCTAAAAGCACTATATCTGTTGCGAAAAGATTAACCTTTATTGATGCAGGTGATGTTTTTCTTGTCCATTCACATGGCTTTAAATAATAAACATATTGTCCTTGCATAGTGGATTGCTCATGACAAATACCGCCATTTTTACCAAATATTGTCTTTTGGGTCAAGCCACGTTTTTTATGAAAATTATTAGCCTTTGCTATTTGGAACGGATTCGCCGAGCCTAATGGATTATCAACACTCGTATATGTCCATGCCTCGTTCGTATTCATTGGCTTATATCCAATAGAACATTGCTGAGTATATCTTCTTGTCTTAGAAAATATCTTTGTATTATCCATACAGCCCTTTATCTTTGCACGTGCAAACGTGATACCCAAAAATTTCTTTTTAGGACGGAGATAACGCATGAATCGTGGAAAATAAATAAGTCCGTTAATCCAATCATTATAAAAGTCAAAATTAATAACCCTATATTCCATGGCGAGATTCATCTCAATACATGCAATAAGATAATCCGTATGGATTGTGAGGCATATTGTCTCATTATCTTCCGGGTCTTCGTTTTGGTCATCTATTGATTGCGGGTCATCCTCATTGCCACTTTCAATTATTTTATCAAGAGTTTGCCGTAAAAGATTATAACGTTTCATTCCTCTTGGAGGTTTAGCATTATCCCACAAATTTTCAATGAACATCGGTGCAAAATACCAATTTTCAAGGTCAGGGCATAACCCTTCCTTAAGAACATTCATTTTTAAACTATTGGCTTTAGCATAAAGGGGTTTAAACGGATATTTAAAATCTTTATCAATTCCAATTAAACTTGCACCCCATGAAATTACTTTTCCAACCCATCCAAAATTTGTATTACCAATATCAGCCAATATGTTACCGAGCATTGATACAATTGTATTAATAACTCCCGTAATGAATATAAAGCACTTTATGATAGCACACATCACCGTAAACATAAACGGCAATCTGATTCTTATATTGTTGTATGGAATAGGATTGTTCTGTCCATAAAAATTGCAACTCTTGATTCCCGAAAAATTCTTATCTTTCCATGCACGTGCTTTTTTCCTTTGGAATCGTGGAATATATGATTTTACCGTATAAACATTGTTCCAAAATAAATCTCTAAAAGAATCCTCTCTTGTCAATGTTCCGAATTCATAATCATAATCCTCATGTTGTCCATCTACCAAATTCTGTGGATTATGTGGAACCAACACTTTTGGACGGAAATAATTATCAGTATTCACTTCCGAATCCTGCATGGACATTCTGAATCTCACTCTTGCTCTTGTCGGGATTCCCTTATCCGGGTCATCTGTAGGAACCATGTTCCCATATTCATCCGTCATCATATAATCAAGATTCATCGGAATCTGATAGCACCAAATACCGTTTTCATTGATAAGTTGTGTTCCCTTTATCTGAAATTCTTCCACTGAACCACCCGGTGTCTTCCTAATCATCTCGATTTTTCCCTCACCTGTTACCAATTCGTCCATTGAACCCATATGGTCTGTAGGAATACACTTTTTTGAAATTCCTTGTGATGCCCTATCGCTGGTAACACTTCCCAAAAATACACATGTAGGCTCAAATTTAAATGATATATTAACATCGGCTCTTGTCAAACCAATTGTCTCTCCCAATGATGAATTTCCCCAAAAAGGATTTACATTAACAACTTGGTCTTGGGTGAATACTTGACTTAAAGTATCATATGTTGTTCCCGTCTTGAACATATTCGGGTTTTCAAACTGTTCAATCGTATATCCCTTATAAACAAAATCCCTCGGACGCTGTGACAATATTCCGCAATCCGACAAATCAAGGTCCATGTGCAACGTATGGGCTCCCGTAGGCACACCCATTATCAAATAATCACCCGCATTGTTTGTACGGGTTGTATAGGCATAATATTTGTCAAAAACCTCAAGAACCACATCATTGTCAAGGGTATATCTCTTATTCGGGAACGTCCCCACTATTTGATGGCAATCTGAAACCTGATTATCCGGCAAAAGATTATATCTTATCCCATCACCATTTTTGGACATTGAACTTGAATATGGATATAATTCCCTCAATTTCGCTCCGTCCTCGCTATCTGCCACTATGAAAATGCTAATCTTTGCGTTAGGAACGCCAAAGCCGTTGTTGGCCAAAACTCGACCGACAACGACCCCGTAATTTGAATTATGTAATTTATAAGTATCCACACTGTTGATACTTACAGAAAGAACATCAAAAGTGTTATAATCTTGAACAAGATTCGCATCCAATGTGATGCATCTGTTTGTTGATTGAACTCCGACATCCGTTCTTATCCTATATGATTTATTCGCCTCTGACATGCTAATCTTTCTTCTTTAATCTAAAAATTTTATCTATAACCATAGGACTGTCCGTGAATATTTTTCTTCCAGCAATAAACAATCCGATGACCGGTAATAAAGGAATACATATCAAAACATTGACCGTTTTCCGAAACCCCATTTTTATCATATCTGCGATATGGGTATCCTTGCTTTGGACATTTTTTGTTCCATATGTCTTTTCAAGATACGTCAATTGCTGTTTAACCTTACAAGCGCAAGCCATCTGTTATCTTTCTTTTATTCTGACTCTGATATCCTGCTCCGGATATTTAATCTCCATCATTGTATCTCCATCATTATAAAGGATTCCATCCGTTGCATCAAGGTCAATTATATCTCGGTCTGAAGATATGGAATAACTGTCAATATATTCTTTATCTATTGATTCTCCCGCCAAAGTTTCCTGCTGCACTTGGCTTTGTGAATAAGTCTTGCCCGTCTCATTTGAAACAACAAGGTCTATAAGATTTATAACCCCGTCTATCTTTGAAATTTCCTTTTCAAGGTCTCCGATGAAAATCTCCTCTCCCATAAGATGCTTATTCACATCCATATAACTCTCAACGGTATTGATTATGGAGGTAACAACATCACTCTTACTGTAATTCTTGTCCATGATGACATTCACATCAAATGAAAGATTAATAATCCTTCCCGCCTTAATTTCCACAAAATCATTAACGCATCTATATCCGCTGAGATAATCCTCAATATTTTTAATCAATGTAACGGGTAAAGATGTATCAAGTTTTCCAAGGTCATTTATTCCGAGAAGATATATCATAATCTTGTTATTTTCCTCTGTTACACCGACTCTGAACGGAGTGCCATATTTCGGTGGAAGAAGCAATATCCTGTCAATATAATCCTTTACTGTAACGCATCTTTCTTGTGCGGCATTGTGATATTTGATAAGATATTTTATCTCTCTTTCTGACGGCATATCCTTTCCCGAAACCGAAGGCGTTGTATTCTCAACCACCATTGTTCTTAAAATGGTTTCAGCTGATGATGCGTTTCCTCTAAAATCAGCATTAAGGCTTGCAACCCTATTAATCGCACCTTGTGCCACATTGCTGGCTTTTCCTCCGCCTATTCTGTAAAGTATAAATATTGTGCTTTCAGCATCAGGTAAAACTCCCAAGTTCTTGTTATTCAATATCCTTGACATCTGCCATTTTGAAAAAGATGCCGCATCAGTCCCAATTTCAACATTTTGATTATCAATGCCTCCACCAAATATAATCTTAAGATAGCCTTTATCTGTATATTCTGTTATGAATTTATGGTCAATCGGTCTCCATTCACCTTTCGTAACACAATAGGTCGGTTTCCCTTCATATCCATATACATAAGTCTCCGCTCTGCCGTCTTTCTCTCTTGGGAGCCACGCTTCTGACTGGGCAAGATTATTAACCTCATAGAAACGTGTTATTCCATCTTCCGGACAACCGCTTCCATAAAAAATACCATAAGAAGGAGCCAATGTGTTATCAGTACCGTTTTTCACAACAATAGATTCAATATTCATAACATTCTCGATAGGAAGCATGATTTCCATAAACGGTTCAATATCCCCGGCATGGACCACCTGTCTATAAACCCTTGTCTCTCCCGCTGTTACCACTGCCAATTTTGATACTGTATATCCAGTAATAATTCCATTGGTATTAACATTCGGAATAATTGTTCGGTTCGTGTTTCCGTTACTGTCAAACTGAGTAGCAAAATCAACATCCTCAAGCAATTCAAACTGCTGTGATGCCGAACTGAAGGTTGTTCCCCTTTTAACAATAGGGGCATAACTATAATCCGGCAAATTATTCGCAACCGGAAGAACAAATGAAATCCTCATTTCCGCCATTGCCCCTTTCGGACCCGGTATTTTCACGCCATTGTTCCTTGCAATTGCATAAAGCGACCCCTTTTCTTGGGCACTGTCCAAATTCGTCTCTTGATATACTCTGTCAATATGATAATTAAGCCCGTCTCCAATATCTGCCGCCAATGTTATCATCCAATCCCCCACACTCGCATCATTAAATGATGTGGCGAGGTCCGGATAATATTTTTCTGACATTGCAATCAACGCTTCCTTGTAATCAGCGTAAGTTCTGTTTAAATATGATATTTTCTTATCCATTGTCTATTAAAGTTTTACAGCGACATTTGTTACTTCTGTCTTATTGCCCGTCTTGATGCCATATTCCACCATTGCTATTATGGCATGGTCATCTGTCTCTGAATTATATATTGTTACGTCTCTAAACTGTACTCCCGGTATATATTTTGAAATTTGGCTTGTTATCTCCGACTTTATTGCCGAAAACGTTGCCTCATCCTTCGGTCCGAATATGTATTTAACAAGGTCTGTTCCGAAATTCGGGTCTCTCAATTTCTGCCCTTTCGGGGTAAATATAAGGTGAAGAACCTGTGACTTGATGCTTTCCGCATAAGTCTTGTTTAAATCAATAAACATCCCCTCATCATTGTCTGATGTAAAGGGATATTTTATTCCATATTTTTGTGTTAATGCCATAATTCACTAATTCTTATCAATAAATAGAAAACATTTATTTTCTCAATGTTAATTTAGCCAATCACAAATAAATAATAAAGAAAAAACACGGCCTTTTGAACCGTGTTTCAAACAATTAGGTGTACATTCCCTCTTCCATCTTTATATATGGCGTTTGGTATATCCGTTCTTTCTTGAAATTATGCAAAAGCCACAATGTCCATATTCTTTCCGACAAGAATCCCAATATTGAAGTCTGCCATCTAACCGCCTCCGGTGTAACCTCGTTTGCATTTTGATATCTGATATATTTTCCCGTCTCAAGATTATATTTAACATGGTCTATCAATTCTTTTTGATTATGAACCCCGGCCATATTCTGCCAAGCGTCAAGGCAGCCGAACAAAAATTCACAATACCTATCATAATCTTCTTCCCTCATTATAAAACCATTTGAATAATACAAATCCGGTCCGTTCTTTATGTATTTATCCCAATCTTCCGCATAATCCGGATATAATGCTTTTACCGCATATTCCATTATAATTAAATCATCAATACAATTGCTGAACGCATATCCTTGCTCTACCGTATCGGCTGGTATTACCATCGGTTCCTCTTTTGTAGGCACCTTATGTGACGGGTGATTAAACGGCTCACATGTTATAACATCATATTTTTCAAACATATCATCAAAATCAATGTTTTCATCAATGCCTTTCAACGGTCTCCTATATTGCATCTGTCCCTTATATTTTGCATTATGGATATTTTTCCATATCCAATATGTCCCTGTGTTTTCTATATAAAGATAATTCTTATCTGATATATTATCCCCCGTATTATCCTTCAATGAACAAACATCCGTTCCATTTGCCGCTCCAACTTGCAATGGAGTGATAACCGCATCATCCAAAAATTTGAAATCTTTCTTTGAATAACAAAGACTATATATTTTCACATCATCTCTCTTCTTTATCTCCTTCGGTAAAAGATATGACATATCAATACCTAATTTATCCTTGAATATCTGCACTTTTTCCTCGGTTACATCATTGGTCTTGAAAAATCTTGATTCCAACAAGAACTGTATCTTACTTCCATCCCATACTGAATCAGGGAATCCTCTTTTCATTTTATCCGCATATTCCTCTGCTGTCTTTGTTGAATAATGATTCAACCAAGCAAACTGATAATCCATATTCCCCAATGGAATATTTCCATTTTTGGTAAATCCAACATCATTGCAGGTTCTCAATTCATTCGGACTCGGAGTATGTGAAAATCCATTGCCAACCCATTGTATATCATCCAAACCGCCTCTCACTATTGATTTTATATGACAATTCTCCGGTAACTGCGGCATGGCAATTTTTGTATCAATGGAAATAGGTTTTTTAAATCTCTCCATCAATGGTTTGTTTTCATAATATACATGCCCGTTATCCCCATATGTAAGCCAATTAAGATGTATCATATCAAAATTTATGAACTGCGGCATGGCAAGATATTCCCCAATGGATTTTGCCCTTTTAAGAATCAAGAATTCATCACAATCTATAAAAAATATCCAATCATAATTGTTCTTCAATTCCTTATAACATTCTGTATATGCCTCCATTTGACAAACTTCTCTTCCTCGGTAATCAACTATGTCAACAAGTCCGTCATCAATATAATTTTGGATAACCTCCTCAAATCTTTCTCCTAAAAGGTCATTGTTGTCATATATCCTTATATGAGATATTCCCAAGAATTTATACCATTCAACGAATTCCTTGATATATCTGTTTTCATTTTTACCAATGCAGCAAACCAATGATTTTATCTCATCGGCAGACTTATGATAAGGAACGCTAATTCCTAATTCATTAAATCTATTAATAAAATTTTCTTGTTCTAAAACTGCGTTTTTATTTTCATAACTAATGCTTGATGGATGATGAACAATAACCGTATCATCAATAACGGTTTTCAAATTCATTTGCTTGGATAAATAATATATTGCTTCGCCCGTACCCCATCCATATTTATTATCATTATAGTTTAAAAAAGGATATATTTTGTCGCAAATATCTTTTCTAACCACCCTAAGCCACCCTTCTCCCGTTTCAACAACTCTAATCTCATTTGTCCCTTGATTTGCAAGATGGACATTATTCGGAATCAAAGAGGTGGAACCCATTAATTTTGAACCTTGGTCAGCAGATGGTTCATAAACCCCAATATTAGAATCTTTCTTCAATTTTTGTATTGAATATACTAATTTGTTAAAATTCTCATCAGTTATCTCAACATCTGCATCAATGGTCATTAACCACTTTCCATCACTTTCTTTCATTAATTCATATGCCTTGATTCTCTGCCCTCCATTATAAACATTATTCATCAAAATAATATGTGAATCATCTCCGAATTCAGATACATACGGATTTTCTTCATTATTATCTTTTACTTTAGTATCAATTATATACGAATTAAATGTATCTTTACAAAGATGATACCATCTTTTTGCATTTTCAGTTTCATTATATGTTAAAATGCAGCATGTTACTTCATTATCTATCATATCTATATAATCTTTCCAAAACAACCAATTATATCTTCTGAATGCATGGCATCCAAAAGGTTTTTCTTTAGTCATTTCATATAATTTTTCCGGTGCTACTTCCATGGAAAATTTCATAGCTTCGTTAATGTCCGGTATTTTCAGTAAGTTACCATAATTCATTGCAAAATATCCATCATCTCCATCTCTATGTTCTATATTTGGGTCAGAATAAATTGTAGTATATTTTATCATACTATCAATTTTCCTCAACGAAAAACCCCCATTCCCTACCATCTTCCCCAATTTAACAAACTTTTCAACAAAAAATGGAGCTCCTATGTAATCATATCCCTTGTTACACCAATATTCCAAATTATCATTAAAAATCCAACAATCTAATTGATAAACCAGCATATATTCATAATCATCAAAATTACGATAAAAATCTGTTGATGTCATCATCAGACAATAATCCCTAATGGATTTGAAATTATTTTCATTGAATTCTTTTACTTTTACTTCAGAATATATTTTTTCATATTCCGAAGTATCCATTCCTTGAGGGCATACGATTGTTATATCATATTTATTCCCCCTCCCTAATACATTACAAACTTGTAATAATGAATGCTTTTCATCATATATCATGTAAGGATTATGAACCGGTATTACTATAACAATTTTTTTCATTTCCAATAACTGTAAATTCCTTTTGTTATTTCATAATTTTCCCATGTGTACTGATTTCTCTTAGGTTGAATTTTCGCCCATTCCCACATCTTACTCAACCCTTCATCAAGTTCTGTCTTTTGTTTGTAACCAAGTAATTCTATTGACTTAGTATAAGACGGAACGGCATATTTAACTTCATAACGTGGTTCTTTATGTTCAATATTATTATATCCTGTTATCTTACATAAAATATTTGCAGCCTCATTAATTGTATAAGGAATCATTCCTCCAACATTTATTATTTGTTTTGATGCATCATTTCGAATCGCCGCATTCCAAAATGGTTCCAAACAATCATCTATATAAGAAAAAGCCCTTGTTTGTTTTCCATCTCCATATATAAGCATCGGCTGTTCATTTAATGTCTGATACATCCATATTCCGAGAACGTTCCTATATTTATCCCATATATTTTGATTCTTTCCATAAACATTATGTGGTCGAATTATACACCAATCAAGTCCATGATGTTCACCCGCAATCTTAATATTCATTTCACAAGCATACTTTGATACCGCATAAGGGTCTATCGGAGACGGAACATCATCTTCATCAAATATGGCTCCTTTCTCTTTACCCCATCCATAAACACTCATGGAAGAAGTATATATAAGTCTTCTAACATCATGCATTACAGATTCATTTATAATATTATCAGTAGATAACATATTATTTTTATCATTAAACACCCTCATAAATGGACTTAACCCTTCCGCAGCATATGCCGCAAAATGATATACATATTCAAATTCATGTGTGTCAAATATATCTTTGATTGAATCATTACTTAATTCTCTTTTATAAAAAATCACATTTTCCGGAATATTCTCAATATAGCCTCCAAAAAGATTATCTATCCCAACCACCTCATATTCAGAATGATTTTCCAAAATCCAATTTGCCATTCTTGACCCAAGTAATCCGGCTACTCCTGTTATCAATATACTTTTTTTCATATTTTTTCTTTTTTTTATACACTTTCCCCTAATGTCACAAAATCTCTTTCATAAATATTATTAAAATTATGCAATACTAACGTATTAAGCCTTTCCGCTACCCCTCCCCCTATGCGAGTCTGGTAAATATCCCATGTGCAACTGTTCTTTACATGATATTCCGGAACCAATTGCTTATTTGATTCTAAAGCATGCCTATGCCAATCCTCTATTGTAGTAAATCCATAAGATTTCCACATCTCAAATAAAATATTGAAAACAAATTCATTCATCTTCATAAAATTTTCCCAAGATGTTATATAAGAATTCGCACAATATAATTTGTTTCCATGTTTTATATATCTTACATAATCATCACTATATTCGGGATAAAGTTTATTAATAATTTTCTCTACCGCATGAATATCCTCCGGAATATGACATATCTCATATTGTTCCTCAACTGAAACACTTATTAATAATGGTTTCGGCATAATAATATCATGGTCTTTTAATATATTCAACACTTCTTCCTTCCCTAAATCAAAATGTCTCCTATAATGCTCCACTCCAATAAAATCACTTTTCTCTGCATTCTGCCATATCCAAAAATGTCCGGTTGTTTCACAAAAGAAAGGATTATATTTTGAAATGTTAATTCCAATATTGTCCTTTAACTCACAAACATTTTCTTCTGATAAATCCGCCCCAACCTGCAACGGAATATGCCACCCATCATTTATCAATCCATATGGAGGCATTTTATGTGCCAAAACATAGACAATCAAATCTTTGTCCATAATATTCTTGTTTTTCTTAAAATTACAAAAAATAACCGAAAATATAAAGAAAAAAGCCCCGACTTTTCAGTCGGAGCCCTCTCAACAAATAAGTATTTGAACTTTTAGGGAGTTTTTTGACGTTTCACGGGGTGTTCCTCGCATTGCCCTCACCGTCCTTCGTCCCGCCTCCCTGCGGGCTACATTGCAAATATACAATATTATTTTCTAAAAACCAAATTTAAATTCCAAGTTTTTCCTCAATCGCCTTCAATCTTCTCTCAAGTTCATCATTCTTTTCCTTAAGAGCCACATTCTCTTCATGAAGTTCATCCACGGCTTTCAACGCTATAACCGACAATTTGTCATATGCAACTGACAACATTCCTGCTTCATTTATTGATACCAATTCAGGATATACCTCCATAACCTCTTGTGCAGAGGTTCCTATCTCAAGTTTTGACTTCTTTGAATCCATATTCCAATAGAAATATTTCTTCGGGATTGATTTCAATTTGTCAAAATCAACTTCTATGTCTCCTTGGAAATTCTTCAATCTCCTATCTGATGTCTGGAAGAAACCACTTGAGGCTGAAACTTTGCCCGTTACTGTTACATCTCCTTTAAATTCAGTTTTTCCTGTACAAGTTAATGCAGTACTAGTACTATTAATATGAAGTGTTCCACTCATTGTGTCTCCTGTCCTATATACATATCCTTTACCATCAAGTTCCTCACTTGTTACATAACTACTTAAATCAGACAAAAACGCAACTTCTTTCGAAGTGCAATACCCTCCAACAATATGTCCTTTAGAATCTACTGAAATATCCGTCAATGGAGTTCTCACACCTTCTCCATTAACTCTTTCATGCAAAAAATATGCTCTAGTTGATGGACTATAATGATTTGATACCGTAACTGCCGTTAAATATCCTTTATTATCAAGTTCCGTTTGTGTTACAGCACTAAGAAAACTGATAACCGCTTCCGCTTTAGCATTTTTAATTGCATTACCATTATTATATGCTGCTATATGTGTTATCTCACGGGCCGTTAAACTAAGACCAGCATAACCAATTACTATTGTATCTCCAGTGCTGGCATAATCTCTTACGGCTAAAGCAGAATTAGCTGGACCGCCAGCTGATGATGAACCCGCATAGGTTGTTGGGATTTCTGATGATAATGCAACTTTTTGATTTTCGCTATAGAGACAACCTCCTGACATATAACAGCTTCCGCTCGTTGTTGCTCCAGTGATGTTTCCTGTTGTTGAACTAAGCCCCATCAAATATCTCTTACCATTATTTGTGGTTGCATTTGCGCTTGGTCCATCAGGTCCTTGTGCTCCTGTATCACCCTTTTCTCCTTTAGGAATTCCAAATGTGAAATTAAAGCCTCTGCTTAAATTCCCTCCTGTTAAAGAAACTTCTGCTGTTGCATTTTCACCAGCACCAAGTGTTGTGGCAGTCGCAGTTGCCCCGGTAATTGATGCAGATTTTCCATCTCTACCATCAGAACCATTTGTTCCGTCCTTTCCCTTAAGATTCTTAAATTCAAAATCAAATACTTTCGCAGTATCTGGTCCGCTTGCCGTTACTATTACTGTTGGCTCTCCCGTATTGCTATCAATTGATGCTGTCGGTGTTCCGAATCCCGCATCTGTTCCTGGTTTTCCCGCAACCGTAGGAATGGTCAGCACATTGTTATCAACCGATGGAGTCGTAGCCGTTGAACTCATTGTTGCCCCGGTCACCATTTTCCCATTAATGGTTTCTAATTTTGTATTAACTTCAGTCTCAGTATAATATCTATCATCATGAGTGTGTCCTTCCAAAGACGGTGTGCCGCCTATAAGTCCTGTAATATCTGATTTTGCAACGTTTGTTGTACCTGTAACATGTCCTTCATTATTTACAGCAATCTTATAAAATCCTGATGTTTCTGCCGTAAATGTCGGGTGTGAATATTTAGTTGCGCCGGAGGCTATACCATCCAATTTAGTTTTATCAGCCGCAGTCATCAATCCATGGGTTGATGTTGTTACATCATCTTTCGGTGCATAACTTGCATCATTCGTTGTCTTGTCGGTAAAAACCTTTATATCATTCTTTGAATCCTTTACCGCCAAGAACGTGTTTCCCGAATTATAATTGACGGCTATCTCGCCATAGTCTATTTGGCCTGTTGTCGGTTTTTTGTTTAATGTATTGCTCTTAATATGAACAACCTTTGGTCTTGCCATATAAAAATATGATTTTTTGTCAATCCCTTATAGAAGGAATTTTATTATTTATTTATAGATTTATTCTCTTTCAATCTACAATAAATAGTTTTCCAAAATCAATTGAAGGAAGTTATATACCTGTTGACTAAAACAACAAGGATTTACTATTTTGACGTTTCATAGGGTGACCAATGTCATTGCCCTCACCGTCCTTAATCCCGCCTTCCTGCGGGATTTTATTCTCGAATGCAACCAATGCCTGCGGGTGCAGGCCGAACTGCAATATGTTTTTCGCTGCGTTAATATCCCTGTCATGGTGTGCCCCGCAAACGGGGCATGTCCATTCTCGGACATTAAGGTTCTTCACCTCCTTGTTCTGATAGCCACAAACGTAACATATCTGACTTGACGGGTCAAAACGACCAATGAATACAAGGTTTTTCCCATACCATTCGGCCTTATATATCAATTGCCTAACGAATTCACTCCAAGCCGCTGATTGTATGCTCCTTGCCACGTTGTGATTTTTCATCATTCCGCTGACATTCAAATCCTCAAGACAGATTGTATCAAATCGCCTTACAAGGTCCGTTGATAATTTATGGAGGAAATCGGAACGTCTGTTCGTTATCTTTCTGAATTGCTTTGCTACCTTAATACGTAACACCTCATGTCTATGGGAACCTTTCTGTGATTTTGCAAATTTCCTTTGTAATGTTGCAAGTTTTTTCAGCCCTTTCTCCAAAAACTTCGGGTTTCCATATTTTGTTCCATCTGAAAGGATTGCATAGTCTTTGATGCCGAGGTCGATGCCGACGGCACTTTCCTCCCGTATCTTGGCTTTCGACACGTTCGGTTTTCCGTCATCAACCACAATTGAGCACCAATAATCACCACACTTGTCCCTACTGACTGTCAATGTCCCCAGCTTGCAAATGCTGAGGTCAATCTCTTTGTTCGGGCATAGTTTGACCCATCCGACCTTTGGAACTTTTACCTTTGATTGCTCAAAGTCAAACTTGACGGCGTTAATGAACTTGCACACATCCTTTGCATTTTTTTTAGACTTGAATTTAGGAAATCCTTTCTTTGTTCTGAAGAAGTTTGTATAAGCGTTGTCAAGGCAACGCAAAGACTGCTGCAATGATTCACACACGCAATCGTTAAGCCATTTGTGGGTTTCATCTTTTTTCAAAGCCGTCAATTCCTTGGCAAGTTGGATATAAGTAACATTTTTCTTATTTTCTTTGTAAGCCTTAACCTTTCGGTCAAGTCCCCAATTGTAAATGAACCGGGCACAACCGAAGAATTGAGACAGCATATGTTGCTGTTTCACTGTCGGTTTGATTTTATATTTGTAAGCCCGTTTCATAAAATATAGTTTTTATTCATTTTCTATATATAAATAGTATAAAATAGTGAGATATCAGATTAATATTTATCGAAAGTAAAGTTTTTGTAAAATGTCATAAAAATATGTAGAAGTGTTTATTTATTGATAAAAATCATATATAATAAGTATGTGATTTCGTTTACAGGTAAGTGGGGGTATGGGTTATGAGTAAATGTCCATTTTGGTCAAGCAGAAGGGAAAAAGTTAGTTGTAGTAATGAGTGTCCAATGAGTCCAGCTCTAAATAACAATGAAATTTGCCCTTTTATTGAACATTTAGCAGAGGAAAAGGTTGTTTTTAAGGATATACTTGATGAGGATTTTGCATATTCTCAAAATACTAAGCTAGAATATATGATACCTTCTTATATAGGGTATAAAGATGAATAAATAAGAGTCACTGAGTGTTTTCTCGGTGACTCTTTTAATTTACTTAGATTTTTCAATTAATAACTCTTGTTTTAAATTCCAAAGTTTAGGTGAAAGGTCCACGTAGTAAGTATGAGGATTTTCGAATCTTAAAATTTCAGGCCATAACTTTGAAGTTTCTTGTTTTGAAAACTTTTTAATATCAAGTACAGAAGGTGAAGTATACACTTGATTACCATTATCAAAGATTTTAACTAATAAATCTTTTGCATAGAAATTAGTAACTTTCTTTCTTTTCCAAGTATGAACAGGATCGAAAATTTCTAATTCAGAACTTTCATCGATTACTTCATCATTTAAGGCAATAACATCAGCAATAGCTACATCTGTAGTCTTATCAAATAATCTAAATATTTTTTTGAAGCCAGGGTTAGTTATTTTTTCACTATTTTCACTAATTTTTATTTTAGGAATCACGGTAGAATCTTTTTCTACAGCAACTAGTTTATATACGCCTCCAAATACAGGTTCTGATTTAGCTGTTATTAATCTTTCACCAACCCCAAATGAATCTATACAAGCTCCTTGAGCTAACACATCTCTTATTATGTGTTCATCAAGTGAGTTAGAAACTATTATCTTACAATCTGGATAACCTGCAGCATCTAAAGTTTTTCTACATTTTTTAGTTAAGTAAGTTATATCTCCAGAATCTATTCTTATTCCTGTAGGTCTTTTCCCAAGAGGGGCTAATACTTCATCAAATACTTTAATAGCATTTGGCAAGCCAGATTTTAGAACATTATAAGTATCAATAAGTAAAGAACAATTATCAGGATAAGTTTCTGCCCATGATTTAAATGCTTCATATTCAGTATCGAATAATTGAACCCAGCTGTGCGCCATTGTTCCAACTGCAGGAATATTAAAATATTTATCAGCAATTGTACAAGCTGTAGAATCACATCCACCTATTATAGAAGCTCTTGCACCGTAAATAGCACCGTCATAGCCTTGAGCTCGTCTAGAACCAAATTCCATAACAGTTCTACCATCAGCAGCTCTACAAATTCTATTAGCTTTAGTAGCAATTAAAGTTTGATGATTAATTGTTAAAAGAATCATAGTTTCAATAAATTGAGCTTGAACAACAGGTCCTCTAACAGTTACTAAAGGTTGATTAGGGAATACAGGATTTCCTTCAGGAATAGCCCATACATCACAAGTAAACTTAAAATTTCTTAAGTAATCTAAAAATTCCTCAGAGAAAAGATTTTTTTCTTCTAAATATTTTATATCACTTTCTGTAAAAGAAAGGTTATTTAAATATTCAATAAGCTGATCTACACCAGCCATTATACAATATCCACCGCCATCAGGAACTCTTCTAAAATACATATCAAAATAAGCTATTCTATCTTGAACACCCTTATTAAAGTAGCCATTAGCCATTGTTAATT
>ERZ1034915.142-NODE-142-length-46936-cov-24.821015_pt1 | contig 46936 bp, 72 predicted proteins | sample MGYA00520592_ERZ1034915 | MGnify/ENA primary metagenome ERZ1034915 (study PRJEB33766, sample SAMN09781787) | gut metagenome | biome: gut microbiome | host: Homo sapiens | place: Madagascar | study: EMG produced TPA metagenomics assembly of the PRJNA485056 data... | reverse complement strand
GAATTATATCATCCATCATGGATATTAAAAAAGAAAGCGGAAAGCCCTTCGGCCTGCCCGCTTTCTTTCCATTCCCTTGGCTCTGCCATCTTCCTATGTTACTATGCTTTTGCGACGCTATAAGTACGGATCATATTTTACAATCGAATCTATATGTGTTATTACAGCTCCGCTTTTTCCAATGTCGAAAGCCAAAATAATAGCACTGTCTATTCTCCGATCTGGCATTTCGTATGCTCTTTCAACAATTTTGTTCATTTTCTTCTCCTTTACGATCTGCTATAAAAAAGATGTGCAAAACCGCTATTATGACGATTATGCACATCTTATGTTATGGTTTATGCCTCCATTTTAGCGGATGTCTGTAACTTTTACAAGCGTATTGATCAGATTTTCTTCGTCTTTCTGCAAGATTTCAAAATCCGCGATCACTGGACTGTCGTTTTCGTCATTTGCAATCCAAACGCAACCAGAGTCAAGAAGTTCTTCCTCATCTCCGTCATCGCTCTGCCATAGATCGGCAAATCTGATTTCCTCTCCAACCTCTAATTTTTTTCCATTAAACATCTTATATTCTTTCATCTTTCTTTCCTCTCTTTCTTATTGTTTCTGGACCAGCTCGTAAACCAATGCGTCAGTCCTCTTCGCCATATTCGTCGTTTATGCATTCCTCAACTTCTTCTGCTGTAAACATTCCTCCATAGCAAATAGCCATACAATTAAAATCCGTATCGCATATTATCTCTCTTGCTCTCTCGCTCAAATCTAAGCTATCCAGATAATCGGATGTCATTTGATTAAGCTTTTTTAAATCGTCTCCACCGCGTTTGGTGATCTCGTTTATTTCTTTTCTTGTGTACTCTGTGTATTCTTTCATAATGGTTCCTCTCTTTCTTGGCTTCCGCCTTTGCTCTATTCCTTTGATCTGATTACATTATATTCTAATATTAGAATATTGTCAAGCGCATTTTTAATAATATTTTATCTTTTCTTCGTCGGTAGGTACAACCTCCACCAAATCGCCCGGCTGGCACTTACACATTATACATATTTTATTGAGTGTCTCTAATGTAATGCTTTTCCCTGCTTTTATGTTCTGTGCTGTCTGTGCTGGTAACAGCTTTTCTCTTTGTATACGCGTTTGATTGTATCCGTGCTCTTTTAATAATGCAAAGATATCTACCTTATATTTTATCACGGTTATCCCTCCTTACTGTTTATATAAAGATAGTATCATTGTGGTTTTCCTGTGTCAATAAAAATATTCTAATTTTTGAATAAAAAGTTGTTGACATTATTCTATTATTAGAATATAATACAAGTATCAAATGAAGAATGAAAGCGAGGAAAACGAAATGAACGATATGAAAACAGCAACAGCATTATTAGAAAGCAAAGGTTTTTACCTTTCAAATCAATTTGATGGTTTCACCACTCTCCCCGATGAATATGAATTGAGCGACGTAAACGGAAATGTGGTTATTGACCATTTAAGCGAAACACGGGTTTTACAGATTTCAGAAATTTTATAAGGAGGCTTACAGATATGAAAAATTATACGAAGTTTATGAAATGGGCGGTTGTTTACATGATCGACAGAAAAACGCAGGACAATCGAAAAAGCAAAGTTGAAGTTGAGGCACTGTTTTCATCAGTTCCGCAGGCAGAGGACAATTATATAATCCGGAATCCGGAGCATAAACGCTACATCGTCCATGTTGACGATCTGGAAGAGCTTGAAGTGGTTTATAACCAATTCCAAGACCTGCGCGAAAAATATGGAGATCATGCGATATTCCACATCAAAGATCTTAATTTCGGGTGTGATAAGGAAAATAAATGGCGTGAAATATTGAAAATCTATACAAGCATTGATTTTTAGCCGAAACGCTCCGATCTGGAGCGTCAGCCGCGGGACGGTCTCCCGGCTCTGATGATAGCAGACCAGAAAGGGGAAACATGGACGACAAAATACAAATACTGTTTGAGTTAAAACTTGCAGGGTTTGACATTTCAGCAAGCCTTGAAAAGATGTATCAAAAGTACGGAAAAGAAGAATTTCAGAAAGCCGCACAGACTAGCGGCTACGGGTTCATTTTTGAATAAAGGAAGGTTGATCGCATGAAAACATACTACTTTGAAATGAATAACGGAGATACAGATTTCGTTGAAGCCGCAAATGACCGTTCGGCATACGCAAGGGCTTGTAAAATCGCAAAGAAACAATTTTCCGAAGTGGCGCATTTGTATGAGACGTTTGAAGAAACAGAAATAGATCGCAAATTTTTTTAAACCTTAAATCTAGGCAAGCGGCGGCGTTTACCGGGGTTCAATTCCCCGGCTTGCTTTTGGAATATGGCGGAAAAGTCCAGGCTTTGGGAGCGTGGAACATATGGCTCCCCAATGTCACAAGCATTAGAAAAATTAACCACCGTTAAGGCAGTAAAGGGAGATAACGGGGAAATTTTATATTATGCCTTTGAATTAAAATAACCGCAGAGGATGCACGCCGGATCACTACCGGCGGCGGTTTTTCTCAATTTGAATGTTATTTACCATAATAAAAAAGCTGGGGAAATATCGTGTGTAATATTCCTCCAGCCTTTTTACTACTTGTTTAATTTTTCTTTTTGGATAAATCCTGTTTTCTTGCCAGCCTGAACGAACAAATATATCTTCCCATTCTTTTGGGTGTAATATCCATAGCACTGTACTTGTGTTCCTTTTTCCAATGTTGCCACTACACCGGTTCCCGGTCCGGCCATAAGGTTGCAGTTAGCTGCAGCTTTATATACGCCCGCATACGCTTTATTAAAACTCTGTGCAGACTCGATCCGCGTTGCCGCCTTGTCCGTGTTCTTTTGCGCCTTAGATGCATTTCCAGCCGCTTTCTCTCCGGAAGATGTTCCCCAGGATGTCGATTTCATAAATTTTTTCGGTGATCCGTAGGTCGCGATCAATTTTGTTGGAGTGCTGCCCCATTGTGGCAGCTGTAAATGTGGCAGATCCTTAATTGATTTCCAATTTCCACCCCACTCTAATCCAAGTTTTTTTGCAACCTTGCCGACACGGTTAAATGTCTTTTTCGCATTGTTGTACGCATCATCTTTGGTCTGCCCGTCTCCATCGATATCCATAACCAGGTAGAAATCTGCCGCGATTCCCCACTGATGCATGGATCTATACGAATCTCCCGGTGCGTTCGTTACCTTTGGTCCTGGTTTGCTCCTGCCTTTGGCATACAGGTTGTCCTGCTCCGCCTTTGTCCGCAGTGTTTCCGCCCATCCGATCTTTATATTTTCTTTTCCAAGCTCTTTTTCCAGCAATGCAATTTTCGCCTGCAGTTCCGGATGCAAAAGTTTTTTATCTCTCAATTTTCGTTCCCTCCAGCTTTATTCTGCGTCTGCGTTTCTGTCAATTTTGAAGCTACCGCCAATCCCGCCACTAAAAATTTCGGTACATTTATATGCATTTTTACCAAATTTTCCAGAATTGATCTGATCTCGTTAATAATGTATGTAGCCAGCGTATACCACCCAAAAAGGACCACGTAAGATAGATTTACTCCAATAATCTCTCCCATGTCTACAAAGCAAAAAGATACAAAAAAGGCGATACCAATTACCACCCAGTAAAAAACCTTTTTTGCAACTCCTTTTGCTCCGATCGAACTGGATAATCTGTGTGTGTAAAACTTGGAATAATATGTGCCCGTCGCATAATCGACCATTTCCAAGATCAAAAAACCTGCAAAAAGCACCCAGTATTTTCCGAAAAGTGCTGTTAATGCTGTTACTACAGCCGCCCAGAAAAAATTAACTTTGTTCAAAACTGTCATTTTCATTTGTCCTCCACTTCTTTCTTTAAGTTTGCCGCATGCTTTATAGCATATAGCGGCAGTGCTTCGAGCTCTTCTGCCGGCAACAGCTGGCATAACTGTTGAAATAATGTATCTATTACATCCGACTGCTCTTTTATTATTTCATTTTGTGTTGCAACTATTTGCACCAAATCGACATTATGCCGCATATGTCTCTCCTGTAATGTATTTGTAATCTGCTTTTGTAAGTTTTCCGCTTGCCACGCGTTCTTTTACCTGCTCTTTTGTAATTTCTTCTTTTTGCAAAAGGCGCTTCATCACCATCGCTAACGCACTTGCCATTTAGATCACCCCCTCTTCCATGAGCTGCAGTGTGTAGGCTTCCACCGCTTTATCCGTGCTGATCTCTTCGATACTCTTAAGCATGTTGTAATCGCGCACGGAAATCTCTCTGCTCATGCACTCGTATTCTGTGTAGCTTTCTTCTCCTTCCTGCTTGCGTTCCACTTTTACAACATCCTTGCGCTGGATATATGTATCCGGTGCCACAATTTCAAGCGGCTGCGGCTCTGTAACGCTCGTTTCTTTTTTCCAGTCCTGCATTTCTTTTCCTCCTGTCTGCAATTGCTATTATTCTTTTTAACTTTTTGACTTTTATAAAAGGCTTTACGCGGCGCTCATATATGTCGTATGTATCTGTGTTTTTAAACCATCCCAGGCGGCTTAACATTGCTCTTGCGTGCTTTAAATATATACGCTTGCCCTCTTCTGTTCTTTTGTGTATTTTCCTTGCAATTCTCGTTGCTCTTACCATCGTGTTTTTCCGGAAACTGGTTCTGTTCTTATAGAAAACGAATCCCATAATATCGATCGGTCTTCCGATTGTTTTTCCCGCTTTTGTATAGTCAAATTTGCAAACCTGATAATTCCTTTTTAATTTTAACCGGTACCATCTTCCCAAGCACATCTTTATTCTCTTTAATAGCGTCGCAAGTTTCTTCTTGTTTTTGCCTCCGATCGCTATATCGTCCACATATCGCACGTAGCATTTTTCTTCTTTTGCTATTGCAAAATCCATTGGCTCCAGAAGGTAGTTTGCAAGCCACTGTGATATGTAAAATCCAAGTGGTAGTCCTTTAGAAAACCATTTAAAACACAGCTCTATAATGTACAGAAACCAATCGTCTGCTATTATTCTTTTTAAATACCGCATTACGATTTTAATTCTTACATTTCTATAAAAATGCCTTATGTCTATTTTTATAAAATACTTAATTTTCCCGTCGCGTATCCATTTTTCTATTATCTTTTTTCCATAGTGTCCTCCTCTCTTTGGCATGCTCCCACAAGAATATATATAGGATCTATTTTGTATAATCGGGCCGAGAACCAGCATAATTATGTGTTGTAACCATAATTCGTGTATTTCCGGTTTATAGATTTCTCTTTCTTTCCCGGCGTCCATCACAAAACTTACTTTGTGGCGGACTGGTTCAAACGCCAGCTCCGGATGCTCCACTTTCACATCCGGCGGCTTTGTATTCTCGATCATTATCCTCATTGTTCTTATTTCTATTTCTAAGTTCTTTTCTATTTCTTTTAATTCCTTGCGCTTCGTCTTTCCTCTGCGCATTTTGTAAAATGCCCTTCGAATTAATTCTTCGTCCAGCATTTTCCGATACAAGTATTTGTATTTCTTCAAGGTGTTTTTCTTCTATCCTTTACACGCGACAGGTGCGACCGCTTTGCCGCATGCCCTGTATCAAGTTATTTTCCACTCCCCTAACCAGTTATGGCGGATCAACGGTTTTTCAACCGTCAGCGGTGTAGGAAGAAATCCGGCTTTTGTGTTAATATTCCATATTGGATAGTTAAACGGACGCGCCATAGTTCCACCTGGCATCGCCAGCGGCATTATTCCAGTTGCGGGCGCGAGGACCGCCGTTGCCCCTATTGTTACAGTTGCCGAAGCGCAGGCAGACAGCCACGAAAGCGCCGGGTTTCTCCCCTTATGTATCTTTAGTTTGTAATTCCGGGGGAAAGCCCCCAGACCCCCTAAACGGCTACGCCGACAGGTGGCTTAAGAAGTACGGACGCGCCATAGCTCCACCAGGCAGCGCCAGCGGCATAATCCCAGAGGCGGGCGCGAGGACCGCCGAGGCCCCAATCGCCACAGTAGCCGAAGCGCAGGCAGACAGCCACGAAAGCCTGCTTCGGGTCTTTTCTCCAGAGGCCGTCGCATCCTCCAGTCGAAGAGGTTCCATCTTTCATCGTTCCTGCTGGAATCGATCCGTATCCCTGTACTGCGCGATATTCCGCCGGATAATCCAAGGCGTTCTGGCCACCATCCCATGTCATATTGTCTGGAACTACAATCCCCGTATCTGTATATGTTGCTCCGGTTGGATCGTATTTGTAATTTTTCGACACCTTAACATGTCCGTTTACAACTACCTCATACGGGTCTCTCTGCCACTGCTGCCACGATCCCAGAACCACACTATGTAAGATCTTGTTGAGACTCTTGTTGTCGTTTGTTCCGTAAAACTGTCCGCCGCCGATAACTGCATTCTGTTTTACCCCATATGTAGGCGCAAGGCTTGCATCGTATCCGCCGCAATTTCCATATCCGTATGCATCTTGGATATCCGATGTTTTTGCAAACATCATAAGCAGGTCTGTAATCGTTTCTACGATCGGGCCGCCGAGGAACGATCCTCTCGGCGAAAAGTTTGCGATCGCTGTATGCTCCTGATCTGTGTTCCTGTTATATCCCGGCTGCAGTCCAGATAAACTTACCATCTTTGGTTTTTCTTTATCTGCGCCCAATACCGATCCGTAAAACATCGGAATCCACATTCCCTCCAGCTCTGCTCCTGTTTCGTCTGTAAATCCTACAGCCTCGAATCCCGGTGCTTTTGTCATGCTAAACAAAACACATCTATCCTGTCCCGCCATGTATTCCTTTTTGTAAATTTTTGCCAGCCAGCTAAATGCTCCACCGTTGTAAGACGTGTTTGCAATATCGGATGCAGATCCGTCTTCCTTTTTTGTGTAATCATTTTCGTTTAACCGGTAATCCGGTGTTCCATCTGCACGTACCATATAAGGCTTGTTCGCAAGCAGTACCGGGAAATCCGCCCAGCCATTCAGATTAAATCCTCCTCCCATGGTCACTTTTACCGGTGTGTAATTTGTATTCCTGCCTATATATTCGATTCTTTGGCTCGGCGACTTGATGCCGTTATGCTCGATAAAGCCAAAGTAGCTCGATGGCTTTACGCAATTTAAGATTTCTTCGCATGTATCCTGCTGCGCAATATTAATTCTTTTTCCCACTTCTTCCATTATTCTTTAACCTCCACATAATACATTGCTCCATTATCAATTCCGAGCTTGTATCTTTTCTTTGTTGTGTCGTCTGTTATTTTGTTCGCATCTTCTGCCAAGAGCGCCGCCCCTTTTATATTTACAGTAACATTCGCTCCGTCGCTCACGGTAATGTAGTATCCCTGCGTTATCGTTGTCGGATTCTGCCCGTTGTAAGGCGGCATAAAATCGCCGTTGTCGCTTGCTGTTGTCGCAATGCTTACAAGCACTGCCGTATCGTCCGCCTTCCCCTCTTCTTTCGCATAGATCCCGATTTCGTTTATGTAGTAGGCCGCTGTTACGAGCGCCTCTTTCTTGATCGGATCATAATTCGACAGCAGAGCCTTTAACTTTACGAGGTTTTTGTTTTCTACAAAAAGATCCGAAAAAGAATATCTGTTTTTTTCGCTTTTTAAGGCTGTTCTGGTTTTTAAGGATGCCTTTGTTTTTTCCTGCTCCGAGTAATCTCCGTTTCCGATTGCCATATACATGTATTTTATTTTACACTCTCCAGCCGTGCTCTTCGCAAGCAACTCCTGTCCCTGCAAAGTCATCACGGCCGCTCCCATAGGCTGTGGCATTATTCATTCCTCCTTAAATATCTGCATTTTTCTGTTCTGTTAAAATCTTCATTCCTGCATATGCTTCCATTTTTATCGTCTCTGCTTCCAGGTTATTGTTTTCCCGTATATCTTCCGCTCTGAAAAATCTCGTCTGCATCGCTGCAACGTTTTCCGTTCCTCTTGTCTCGTTTTCCCCGTCCCAGTATTCCTTTATATTCGGTGCTTCCATGTCTTTGTTTTCTGTTGCACCGGTGCAAATCCATTGTTTTACTGTATTTTCTCCGGAGTTGTCCTCCCGGATGTCCGGATTTGTTGTTTCTGCTTCCTGGGCCATCGCGTAATATGCAGTTGTTTCGATCTCGCGGCCTATGTCTATTGCATCCAGAATCGATCTCGCGGCCTTTACTTTCTGCAGGACATTTGTAAAAAGTTCTGCAGTATTTTCCGTTAACATATCGTATACGAGCACTTTAAACCTGTACGGTTTTCCCTCGTATTCTGCCCATGGTATAAACTCCGCATGGTTAAACACGATGTTCAGCAATGCATCTATCGCTGTCTGCGTTCCTGCGTATCTGTGCATTTCGTATGCGTGCTTTATCATTTTAAGTTTCATATCGTCCGGAAGATTGCTACGATAATATTGCGCATTCATGCATGCGGCGGCCAGATCGTAATATTTCGGATCTAATCCATCCAAGTTTCCCCATACATTTAATTTTTCCGCCTTCTTTGTAAATTTCTTCATTTGGCGCGAAATTGCATAGGAAAAACATTCTGCATCTATATCCTGCATATTCGGTGGAAGCAGCATATAATAGGTTTTTTCGTCGTCTATCTTATACATTATTCTTTTTCCAGTCCTCCGTAAGTAAGATTAATGCTTGTACAACGTGCTACCTGGTTTTCTTTTACTGCTTTGTAACTTGGACTTTTTATGCTAAGTCGAGATGCTCCGGCCGCATTTGCAAACGAGATTAGCATATCCGGATTGATTGCTCTTCCGATTCTGCTTTTTGTGTATTCCACAAATTCGTCTGCCATCTCTTCGATCGCCTCCCGAATCGCTCCTTCCGTTTCCTTTCGCAAATACGAAATGTAATATGTTGCTTCCAGAGTGTATTCCACTATTTCCGGTGCTAAGACTTCCACCTTATCTGTATCCGGTGTTCGTTTCGCTTCCTTAATATATGCCGCAATTGCTTCCAGCTTACTTTTGTCCGGCACGTTTCCGTTTTGTAGCAGAATATACACCTGCACAACAGCTTCGTCGCTCGTAATTACTCGTACATCGATAATGTTTCCGCTATATTCCTTTACAAGCTCGATGTATTCGTCGCCTGGTCCTGCGACAGAATACGTCGATGGGAAGTTATAAATATTCTCCCGGAGCTCGTCGCTTTCGTATTCGTCGTGTCCTCCTGCTGTCTCTGTTGTATTTTCCACGGAGTCAACCAAGTCGATCGCATCCACAAGGATGTTTATCTGCCCGGCACTATACCCGTTTCCGGCTGTTCCGATTTCTGTGCATGTGGCAATTGTATCCGCATATTCACTTCCGGCCGGAATTACCAGATCTTCATTTGTGGTGAAAAATATCTGTTCCCCTTCTGTCGCTTGTGTCCCTGCCGGAATTACCACATCTTCTTCCTGCGCCTCTGACAATGTAAAACGCAAAGTTGTCGTCGCGCATTCTTCCCCGCTTTGGGAATATCCGATATTCGCTCCGAGATTTCTCAAGGAACTGCCGAAAGCATATTTTAAAAAATTTTGTTTAAATCGATCCGCGCCGTATACTGCGAGCTGATAGAGCATTACTGCCATTGTGTTTATTTTTATTTTCCTTTGGTCCCCAGGATATAATACAAGCTCTTCTCCTGTTATTTCCTGGTATCTTGCTTCGTAATCCTCTGTCATTTCTGCCACAATAGACTCTATAGATATTCCTTCTTCTCCAAGTGGATCGATATCCGGCAGGCTGTCCCACATATCACTCAATGCCATATTTTACCACCACCTTTACTGTTTCCTGGTCTTCGACACTTACCCGTACTACCTCTGCCCTATCCTCGTATGTATCCGCCTGCTCCATAACTTCTGTCGTGTATTTATTCATTTCTGCAGATGATGCATTTTGCGGCATGTGTACCCCTGCATCCCGCAGGAGTGGAATAGTCCCATATGGTGTTTCTGCAAGTGTTCCGATATTATTTAAAATACTTTCTTTTTCTGTGTTGGTAATCTCTCCAAGCTCTCCATTTACATCTACCTCCATGGTCTTTCCTCCTACTTCGGTATTTTTAGCTTCTGGTGCACATATATTTTATCCGGGCTCTTCAATATTTTTTTGTTTGCGTTGTAAATTTTCGTGTAAAGAGATGCCCTTTTGTAAAATTTAACCGCAAGCCCTGTAAGCGTATCGCCTTTTTTAACTTCATAAATCGTATACCCAGACGCTTTCGACTGCTTCGTTGTTTTCTTTTTGGCTTTTGCGTTCTTTCCTTTTTTCGTTTTTGTTGTCTTTGCCTTTGTTGTTACTTTAGGATATTCTTTTAGTGTCACGTCGAAATTCATTTGTGCAATTTTTCCATTTGCAAGAATTTCCTTGTATGGCTGCGAAATATGGGTTATCGCGTAATATCCAGATCCGACTTTCTTTCCGCCTAGCAAAAAAGGGAGCCGTTCCCCGTCTTTCGCATATTTTGTCAATTTTTCGCTTACTTTTATTGGGTTTATCTGGAATTCCGCTTTTGCAATAATGCTCATGGTCAGTTCATTTAGATCCGGCCCCGAAAATTCGAGCAGAGGTTTTTTCCCATTCCTTTTGTGCTCTGCGAATTCTGTGCTTAATGTTCTTGTCAAGTCCGAAAACGAAAGCATTTTTGCGCGATTTTTCACAAATGATACCTCGAATGTTACTCCTCCAAGGCTGCCAATTTCCGACATATCATCCGTCCTTTCTTACCAGTGTCCTGTATGTTTCATTTTCCACGTCCAAATTCTTTATTTTTGCGCTTTCTGCCGTTACATTTTTTACTTTCAAATTTTCCGCTGTCACTTCCATCGTTTTGTTATTGGAATCATATTTCATTTTCGTTCCATCCGAAAAATATTTTACAAACAGCCCTTTCCCTGTCTCTTTTGGTTCTTTGTCCGCGGAAAACATCGGGCCCAAAATGATTCCTTTATCAAAATCCTTCCCGGAATACTCCAACAATACTGCAACGCGTTCTTTTATCTTTGGCATTTCGTAAGCTCCTGCCAAAAACGGTACGTCATTAATTACCTGTTTTTCGTGCTCCTCGATTGTAATATCTGCCAGTCCTTTTTCATAATCAATTTTCGATATTCTTGCATAGAATAATTCCGTCATTGATCCTCCTAAAAATCTGTAACACATTTATGCATATCCAACGTAGTTGTATATTTCCCTCCGGATTTTTCGTGCGTTGCTGTGTCGATAAAATATTTTCCGTCCAGCTTTCCCCAGCCTTTCAGATTTACATTTTCTGCTGCCATGTATCTAATGTTTCCGCGCATCGTAATTGATGCCGTAATTGCCTGCCTGATATTTTCCCGCAGTGCCGCTTTTGCTTTCGTCTGCGCCTGTGCGAGAGATTCCGCTTTTTCGTTTACAAACATTTGCCTTGTCCCTTTGGTGCCCGGCCTGTGGAATTCGTAAGACAATGTTTTTTTCTTCTTCCCGGACGTGTACTGTATCTTTACTCCGTTGTATGTCTGTGCTACGCTTTTGCTTATATTGTAGCTTTCTTCCTGCCCTTTACTTATCGTGTGCTTCGCTGCCTTTTTTTCGTATTTTGTTTTGTCGTACGCACACATTTTTCCGTTGTATAGTTTTAATGCAATTCCGTAGTCGCCGCAAAGCGAAAAGGCAAATTCCAGATCTGTCTGCCCGCTCTGGCTTATGGACGAAATCTTATGATCTGCAGCATCGTAAACAAGCCCAATTCCGGCCGACTTTGCAATTGTCCGCAAAACACTATGCAGCGTTGTTTTTTTCCATGTGTGCGATTTCTGCCGGACATTAAAACCGGTGCTGATCGGAACCGATAGGCCCGAAAGCTCTAAGGTCTGTGGATATCCGCTAAATCCGAGAGAATCTACTGCGAATTTCCCACAAAACACTTTATTGTTTTTCGTAACCCCTGGCCAATCTTCCACTTTTATCCACGTTTTTACCGTGTCCCTGGTGTCTGGCATGTAGTTTTTAAACCACTTTCCGCTCTTGTTTGTCAGTGTCATTGTTATTGTGTCGGCTGATCCCCCAGCATTGTCTACCCACGAAAAATCTTCGCAATCATCTGTTAGTTTTTTCGTGCTTTTGCACTTATTGTACTGGACTTCAATTGAGGATTTCATTCGTTGTCCCTCCATGGCGGCGTGTCTTCGTCTTCATCTTTCTGCACTGTTTCTTCCAGTAATGGGCACCAGACTTTTACATTGTCCGCAAAAATCGTCGTTTTTAATAAATTGGAGTTTTTTTCGTCCTGCATGATTTGTTCCAACGCTGTTTCGCTTCCATATACTTTCCATGCAATATAATCCCAGGTGTCCCCCGCTTTTGTGTTGTAAAAAAATCCTCCCATATATCATCCTCCGAATGATTTCCGCTTTTCCTCTTTATTTATCTGTTTAATCATGCGGGCCAGTTCATTTTTATTGATTGCAAGTGCTTTCGTAACATCTTCCCTGCTTGCATTGCCTTTAATCGTTACCGATGGCGAATATATGATTTTTAGTTCTCCGGACTGCTGCACCTGTTTTCCTGCGCTCTTTGTCTTTCCACCACTAAAAGATCCTACCAGTCGCCTGTCTCTTCCTCTGCTTACCATTCCAAGCATTTCTCCGGATGCAATCCACAGATCTTTTGCTCTTTTCGACCCATCCAGCGGAACTGCTGCTTCTGGTCCTTCTTCTGCGAATGTCGTCAATAATGGTTTGTCGTATATTCCGCCTTTTGCGTTTTTTGCAATTCCCGGAATTTTTACATTTTTCGATTTTTTTGGCCCGTTTACAATTTGGCTGTACAACTTCCCGTTTACGTCAATTCCGCTCGCTGCTGCCGCTTTCTGTTGCATATAATTCTGGATCTTATCCATTGCATCGTCTACGGTTCCAAGCCCGGATACTGTCGTTTTGGTATTCAAGGTCGCTCTTACATCCGTATTTATATCGTACCCCTTCGAGTAGACATTTTTTGCATATTGCCCTACAGATAAATAAGATTTCGAAAATTCATCATCTATATTGTTCACAAATCTCTGGAAATCTTCGTCCGTCAGTAAACTGCTTAAGATGCCGTTCGATATTCCGTCGTACCCTTCCGCGATTCCTTCTGCCGTTCGCAGGGATTCCAGTGTGTTTTGCAAAGATTTCGGAATTTCTTTTCCCATTGCTGTATACTGTCTTGCCTGTGTTTCCAGTGCGTCGATCTCGTCTTGCATTCCATCCAGCAATTTACTTACGGCTTTTTTGTCCGTTTTGTTTAAACCGGACTTATCGTATGCAGACTCCAATTCGTTCGCCATATTATTTATGGCAATTCCCGGATTGTTCTCCCAGAGGCTTTTCGTCTCTTCGTTTGTCATATCCGTATATTTCTGGATTATTTCTTTGTTTTTCGCTGTGAGCTGCGTGATTGTGTCGTTCAATCCCGGATATGCATCTTCGATCGATTTAAGCATATACTGCGTTGCTTTTCTGTTCGCTTCCGTGACTTTTTTATTGTAGGCTTCCTGCACCGCCTGCTTGTCTGCCTCAAATTGCGCATCTGTGTACGAGCTATCTGTCTTTTTCTTATATTCGTAGCCCTGCATTGCGTTCGTCATTGCGTCGGATGCTGCTTTTTCTGTTGTGCTTACCTGCGATCTAAGATCTTTTTGCAACTGTTTAAAGCTGTCTGCATCCAGACTCGCGCCGGAATATTTCATTTCGATTGCATCAAATTGTGCCTGTGTCTTGCTGTCTGCCATATCGTCGATTATTTTCTGCATCTTTTCCTGCAGTTCCTGCACAACTTTGTTTTCGTCGATGTCTATTGCTCCGTCCAGCAACGCTCCGTTCGTTTCGTTGTACAGATAATCGTATAAATCGTTTCCGTAGCTTGTCAATTGTGCTTGCGCGGACTTAAATGTATTCGTAAGATCTGCATCCTGTGTCGTTCCATCTCCAAAAAGCAGCGCAGTGGAAAGATGCATCTCGTATCCTCTACTCTCTGCATATTTTTCCGCATTTTTTATGTACGACTGGATCTCGGACCCGTAAGACGAGTAATCATCTTTTGTCATTTTGTAACCGACGTTAATTTTCCAGCTCGATTTTCTTGTTTCTTCCAGGCTTTTATTCACGGAATCAAGCGAGCTGTCACTCTGCGAAATCGCATCATTCAGGGCATTCACACCATCTATTGTATCTTTCCCGATTATATCTTTCGAAATATCGTCAATCTCGTCCAACGTAAGACTTATATTCCCGAAATGGCTTTCCAGATCGCTGTCTACCGCCTGGCGTTCTGCATCTTCGATCGCTCCTTTTATTGCATTCCCTGCCACAAGTGCCGCGGATACAACTCCCGTGATACCAAGCGTTACCCCGCCAAGTCCTCCGCCAAGTTCCGCAAGTTCGCTTACCGTCTTTGCGAGCTTTAATCCATTATTCGCGACTTTTATCGCTATAATTCCCTCTGCAATACCTTTCAGCGCTCCACCTACTGTATCGTGGTTTTCCACAATCCATGTAAATGCATTAAACCCGGCTTCCCACGCTTTTTGTATTCCGTCCTCTGTTCCTTCGATCAAGTCTGCAAAATCGCTCTGGTAAGCCTGTGCGAAGTCTACGAGGTCCGCTGTTGCATTCGGCAGCGATTCTGCGAGCCATTTAATAAAATCTCTCGCATCATCCGCGAATACATCCGTGATCCGGATCTGCATATCCTCTTTCGCGCTTTCCAGCATCTTTTCGGCGTTCTCGAACGTGTTCGTTGTTGTTGCATACATCTGGTTCAGGGCGCCGTTGCTGTTGCTTATATGGCTTTCCAGCTCGTCCCATGCGCTCACTCCGGTTTTTGCATTAACCTTCACAGAGTTTAACAAATACGACATCTGGCTATATCTATGTACACCGGCAATTCCTGCAATCGTTGTTGCCTTGTCTTCGTCGGTCATATTTGCCATTGCATCGTTTATTTCGATTAATGTATTTTTAAAACCGATAAATTTTCCCTGCGCATCCCAAATTGATACCCCGATTCTGTTTAGGGTTTTTACTGCCGTGCTGTTCGATACGATTCTTGTCAGCATCGAATTCATTCCCACTCCGGCTTCTTCTGCTTTTGTTCCGTTGTTGGCCAGAATTCCAAGCCCTGTGATCGTATCGTCCAGATCCGCGCCAACAGTTCGTGCCGCGCCTCCTGTCTTTATTAAGGCTTGCATGAGCTGTTCTGCTGTGGTGTTGGAATAGTTGTTTGCAGATATGAGCTTATCCATGTAACCGGTCAATCCGCCTACTCCAATTTTAAGAGCACCCATGGAGTCTGTGATTAAATCCGATGTCGTTCCCAGGTCTTTGCCTGTCGCTGTGGCCATTCGCAGCACCGGCATTAATGCTTGCGTAGACTTCTGCACGTCCCATCCGGCCAGAGACATATATTCCAATCCGCTCGCCGCTTCCTGCGCTGTGTATACAGTCTTCGATCCGGCATCCAATGCCGCCTCCTTAAGCTGTGCATATTCGGATGCACTTGCTTTTGTAATTCCGGCCACTGTAGCCATTTCCTGTTCAAAGCCTTTGTATGTCTCTGTCGCATTTTTTATTGCAACAACCGCTCCTGCAGTAACCGCCGCGCCTGTCGCAAGCATCGCTTTTGCAACTTTCGTTGCTCCTTTGTCTAACCGATCCAGCGTCAGACTACACGACATTACGCCTTTTCCGGATTTTTTTGCTGTTTTATCTAGCCGGTCCAGCTCCAGCGCTGCCCCTTTGACACTATTCTTAAACCCACTTGTCTCTTTCGCGCCGATTTCGAGCTCTGTTGTGTATATTACTTTTCTCATTTTTCAACGCTCTCCTCATCTGCGCTTACAATTTCTTCTATGATATCCATTAGGTCCCCGATCGGCAGTTCGCGAAAAAATTGAACTGACGTCGATAGTCTCATCGATGCTCTGACCGTCAGTTTTTTTAAGTTTTCCACAAACTCGTCATCGACTCCTAAGCGTACAAGAAAAAAATTGTAATTCTGTCCTTAATGTTCTCCATGTCTTTCCAGCCAAGCATGTTAAAAAATTCCACCGGGTACCCTGTTACACGCATAGCGATATGCTTTGTATACAGTGTGTCTCTAAATTTCGATCTTGGATGCCAGTTCATGGCTTCCATTACTCTGTCAACTTCCTGTCCGTCTAACGTATTCAGGTTTACGAGTCCGGAAAGATCCACTTCTTTAATTTCTTCCTCTCCAAATTTGTATTCCCTAGAAAGCGGAATTACAAACGGAATTCCCTTTTCCTTCTCCTGCTCGCTTTTTTCTTCTTTTGGTGCAGAGATCATATCTGCCTTGGCTTCCAACTCTGCGCTCGTGATTTCTTTTTCCATTTTAATCTCCTTCCATCTTTTCTCTTTGTGCGGCACCGGTTCCCCGGTGCCTTTCTTTTAAATATATTGTTTAATCTCCGACGAGACATCGACTCCTGCGATAATCGTATCGCCCGTGAGCTTGTTAATGTCTGTAACCACTTCGCCGTCGATTTCCTCTTTGTAACATGTAATTGACTTCTTGATAGACGGATCGCCCTTTCCGGCTTTTTTTAATTTTCCGTAGCTGATCTTTGTTGTCATTCCCCGAATTGTTATTGTTCTCTGCGCAAGCACTTTTTTCTGCGTTTCCGGATCAAGAAATTCCTGTGCGGCCCGGATGATAATAGGTTCCCCGTCTTCTGCTGCAATCGCAAGATTTTCTTTTGAAATTTCCGTAAAAGGAATTTCGATTTCCATGTTTTTATACTGTGCAATCGCTGGAGAATCGAATTCTCCGGAAAATCCTGCCATATTGATTGTCTCTGTGAGCGATTCCAGCTCCGGACATGTGATTTCATCCGTAACTCCAAGCAACCGGTTCTCTTTTGCCGCCGTCCCTTTGTATACATTAAAATTCGCTACTTTATCCGGGATCATTCCTGCAACTTTCGACATTATTCTTCACCTCCTGTAACCTCACTCATTGCCTGCGAAATATAGCTTTTATCCCATGTGAATCTATTGTTTATGTACTTCTGGGTTGGATAATCTGCATACATTGTGTGGAATACAAGATTTCCTTTCAGGATTTCGCTTTCCGGGTTCTCGTCTGCATCAAAAATAATTTTTCCTCCCGCAAGGTACTGTGGCGTAAGCCCTGTGAGCTCAAAATTGTAGTTTTCCACTACAGACTTTACATTTGCCGGGCTCAAATCTCGCCCGATTTCTGTGCTGTACTCTGTTTTAAACTTATTTTCCATCCAATTCCCAACTGCAACCGACTTGATCGATCTTACATTTGGCTCGTCAGAATCCGGATATGCTGCCGTTGTATCTCCCCAGCTTTTCCAGCCGTTGCAGTAAATAAATGTGGATACGCCGTACGCTAATGCGTAATTATTCATTTGTTTTTCTGTATAGAGCTTCGATGTCCCGTCCTGCAGCGCGATTCCTTCAATTTTCGCGTTTACATTGTCGATCGATCTTGGCACTCCACTGTTCTTTTGCTGTTCGTACTGCATTAATGCCATTTTTACGCACGATGCGTATACGTTCTTTCCCCCGACGATTGCAAATGTAGGCCATGCAAGCACTGTCTGTCTGCCATATACGCCCAGCTTATCTTTCGCCTCTTTTATCTTTTCCGGAGTGTTTGCTTTTGTGCTTTCCATATCGCAGAATACCTGTACATTAAACTTGTCCCCGATTGCTTCCGCCTTAGCTTCCAGGACTGCTGCAACTGTTGGATGCATGGAATATTTCGGCGCTCCGATGTACGACGGAATAATATTATGCATCATATAGATTTCGTCCAGTAGATCCGCTCCCGTCCTTACTCCATTCTCATCCGTTCCGCCGATAATGTCTGCTTCTGTAACTCCTTCCGGTTTTAATTTTGTATATGCGATTTTAACTTTGTCTTTTTCCGCAAACTTACCAGTTTTCGACATTGCTACATCCACATATCCGTCTGCGTCAAATGCAATTTCGTAGTCCGTTCCGCGCTCTCCCGTGCTGCCGTCTGTTGCATCCGATACAATCACGGTATCGAGCAGAATTCCAGGCTTCTCGATTTTTGTGCACCCTTTATCCAGTGTCACTTCTGCTGCCGCCACTGCCGTCACATGCCGCTCATTTTTTGGATCAAGTACATTAATCATTACGACTGGCGCTACCCCAAATTTTTCGATCGACACAAGACTTGCCTGCATGAGTGTGTAATTGTCGTAATCTGCGCATCTTCCAATCTTTTCCGCGATGTCTTCTTTTTTGTTAATAATAATTACTTTATTTACCGCAGCCGCCGGATCATCCAGCAGGTTAATCGGCGCCGTTCCGATCACAGCCTGCGCGATGCTCGCTTTTTCGACTTCCGGCTCCACGTTGGAGTCTCTTGTTGTCTCAATCCCATGTTTGTATTCAGCCATTGTTTCCTCCTAATTTTTTCTCAAAGTTTTTGTAAATAAGATTCAGGTATGATCCTTCTCTTTTTAACTCATTTCTTTTTTCTGCCAATTCCTCTACGTCCGCGAAAAGCTCTTTCGCCGGCTTGTAGATTTCTGCAACTTTTTCTTTGCATTTTTCCGGATCGTATGTAAACATCTGGTTTTTTGCAACCACGCTTTTTACATCCGGTCCGATATACATTACCTGGCTCATATTAGTCCTTTAACCTCCATTTCCTGTGTTATGTTTGGTAATTTCCAGTGTGTTGTATATGCACTCTGGTAGTAATTTTTCGGGCATACTGGGTTAAAATCTTTCGATTTTTCTTTTTCTATTTCGTATTTTTCTGCCAAGATTCCTTTTTTTGTAAATTCGTAATCGATTTTATTCATTAGGTTTGCAAGGATTAATTCTCCATCGCGTTCATCTCTCATGGATTGTATCTGGAATATCAGCTGTATTTCTGTGCTCCATTGCCCTCTTTCATCCGTTTTTTGCGGTCCGATAACAACAAGAATGTAATTATCCATCCTCTTCTCCCCCGGTTGGTCGTCGCACAATGGGTCTCCGTAGTCGTATGCTTCATCGTGGCTGTATGGCTTATTTTGTAGATACACTGGTATCTCCTGCCATTTCGTCTTTTTCCCGTCTGCCCCTTCATCTGCCGGAACTTTTAATTTCATTTTTTGCAATTCATTGCGAATTGTTTTTTGCAAATCAATGTCTGTCATTTTTCTACTTTTTCCCTTCCGCAAGAATTCTATCAATTTCGTGTTTTACACGTTTTACCATCATTTCTCCGACTTCTTGCGTAAATCTTTCCTGTACATCCTTATTTCTTACGATCTGTGGAATCGATGGTGCTGCTACTCCACGGAGCGGCGCTCTGGATACGTCGGCCGTCCTTTGGAATAACCCTATATTCCCGTTTACGATTTGCACAAATGGTTTTGGCGCTTCTTCCAACGGCGTTTTCCCTCCAGCTTTCATCACTTGCGCCCTGACGAATTTCGGATCTGGATCATATACGCTCGAAGAGCGGATCGGATATCTTGGCGTAACCGCGCTTTTGTTTCCGAATCCGTAAAGATTTCTGTGCGATTCCTCGATGCTTATTCTCGCCGTCGGTCTTCCCCAAGATGCCTTTACTTTTTTCAGATCTACATCTTTCTGGCGTACGTTGTATCTGGCCGCCGTTTCCTGTTTTAATACTTTCCCGCCGGTTGTAAGCGCTCTGTTCGCTGCGCTTGCCACGATTCGTCCGGCTTTATTTGCTGCTGTTCCGAATCTTTTTTCTACTTCTTCGATCGATATAAATACTCCATCACGTCCCATATCACACGTTCTTTCCTACTGTCAGTTCTATCATTCCAGCTATCAGCCTTACTTTTTTTACAAACATTGCAACCCCATCAATATTGATTCTTGAATTTGCTGTAAAGTGCCTCTTTGCGTCCGCTTTTCGGATGTAAATTGTGTGGTCTGCCGCATTTTGCGTGTCCTCGTGCGGGTTAAAGTTCCCCTTTAACACATAGCCGGCGTCTTTTAGTGCCGCCTCTGTCTTCACAATCACCATTTTGTTTCCATCAATTGTGTGCTCTTCTCCGAATTCGTCCGCATCAAAAAACGCATTATCCAAATCTTCTGCATATGCTTCTTTAAAGTTCATTTGCATTTCCCTTTGGCTTTTGCTTTTTTTCAGGCTCTTTAATATACCCCTTTTCCAACATCCACTTTTTATCAGCCTCGGAGAGCCCTGTCACGGTCTCTCCTGGCTTGAAAACACGATTTTTAATCTCGATCTCTGCTACTGCAACCACGTTTTCACCTCCAATTATTCAAGTGTCGCCTGATATTCAATAATCGCTGCCTTAAGTTCTTCCAGCTTCATCGTGTTTGTTACCGGTGCTCCGATAGATTCACCGTATGCATACAGATCGTCCTTTTTCATTGCGTTAATTTCATCTTCTGTTTTAAGATCTACGTTCTGTTCTTCCGAGCTTAATGTAACCGGGATCGATCCATCATTAAGCGACATTCCGCTCACTTCGTCATTGATGTTTGCTACAAGCCATCCTTCCGGATCTGTCGGATATGGAACCGGTCTGGAAAACTCGTACAGTGTTAATACATTTTCGTCTTCCGATGCAACCAGTCTTGGCACAATTTTCTGCGCGTAAGACTTAAAGCCCTGTCCCTGTACAAATGTTACCTGTCCGTACACTGTCTTTCCCATGTTTGGCTGTAACATTGCGATCGTTCCTTCCGGAAACATCTGCTTAATCTCTTTATTGTCGTCTTCGTATTCGTTGTCATATGTGAACATATTAAATACGATTCCATTTATATTGATTGTTCCGTTATATGACACGCCATCCGGAAGTTCGGACTGCTTAATTGTCCCCATCTCTACTGCACGCTTGTTGTAAAATTCCAAGAAATCCGGATCTGTCATAAGCAGCATAGATACATCCCCGGTCATTACGATGTCTGATACCGCAACTCCTTTTTTCTTCAAAATTCGTGCCATTTTGTAAAGTTCCGTTATCTTTTCCTGTGCTGTCATTTCTGCAAATTTTTTCGAAAACTTGTATTTATTCTGGAATCCACCTTTTCCGAAATATCTAAGCACCAGCTCTTTATAATTCTTCCCGTTAATTACGTCCTGCGCTGTTGCGTAGTGTCTCATTATTACTTCTCCGGTTGTAATAATTTGCGCGCACATAAGCTCATGTCTTCTTAAGATCATGTTTCTTAACGTGTCGATGTATTCTGCCTCCAGTTCGTTTTCTCTGGATGCCGGCGATTTTCCACTTCTTGGATCTTCTCCAAACGCTTTCTTTTCCAAATCTTCCGGCGTGATCGAAATTTTCGGTGCAATATACGGTGCTTTAATGTACTCGGATGTATATCCATCCTTCTCCATTGCGATTCCATTTGCAATCGGGACCACAAACGGCGCCACCTTTCTATTTCCACGCTGCATTTCGATCAGTGCTTTTTCGGAATAAAAGCATTTTCCGTCTGGAAAATACCGATCTTTAAAAAACTGCGCAACTGGGTATAACTTTTTAATCGTGTCGATCAGTTTCACTGTTTCCACTACCATTTTCTGTCTTCCTCCTGTTATTTTAAAATAATATTTTTTTCTCTTAACTTCTCGATATCGTCGGCCGTTAATTCCGGATCGGAAATAATTCCGGATCTTTTAAGGTTTCCACTTGTGTACGCCTCGATCTGCACTTTTTCCGCATCTTTATCTACTTCCACCGTTTCTGCTGCAACTGCTGCCGGCGTTCCGCTTGCTGCATGCACAGAATATACGCCTGCTGCAACGTCGATAATCTGTCCTTTTTTAATTTCTGTTACTTTTCCTTTCGGTACGGTAATCTCGAGTACCGTCCCGTCAATTGGTTTTGATCCGTCGTAAACCAAGCTGTCATGGTTTACGGAATATCCTGCCTCGTTTAAGAGCATTCTTTACACCCCTCTCTTTTTGTTAATGTAGGAAGCCATCTCGTCGGACTCGTCCTGTGTTCCTTCTCCGGCATCCGGTTTTCCTAACTTTACGTCCGCTGCCCCAGAATCTTTCGTATCGTCTTTTGCTTTTTTCAGGTATGCTTCCGCAAGCGCTCCTCCTTTTACCATGGCTTCGTACGCAAGTGTTTTTCCGTCTTTTTTCTCTTCTCCGTATTTTGCTTCGTTTAACGCCTCTGGCGTTACCGCTTTTGCGATATCGTCTAAAGATTTAATGCGATTGCGTTCTTTTTCAGCTCCGTTTTTCGCACTCTCTTTCCGGATGGCATCAATTTCCGCCTGTAATTCCGGATTCTTTTCTAATGCTTCTGCTAATGTCATGTTTTTAGCATCCTCCTTCTTTTTTTTATCAGAATCGGCCTTTCCTGCCGTGTCCTGTCTGTCATTTTCCCCTTGCACCGGTGCAATTTTGTCTGTTTTCCCTTCTGCGTCTTTCATGTACGCAAGTGCCGCCATTATTTCTTTCGCTTTTTCCGGTGTTATAAGCGGTGTTTCTGCCGCAACGATAAGCTGTGGATCTGTGTTTTTTTCTCCGTTTTCCCCATCCTTAAACAAATATCCATCTATAAATCCGTTTTCGATCGCTTGGGATGGGCTCATAAATGTTTCCGCATCCATAAGGTTCTGCAATTCTTCTCTTGTTTTCCCGGTTTTTCTAACATATGCGTTAATAATTCCCTCATCGATCGCTTTCAGGCGGTCGTGGGCCTTCTGCATTTCGTTTTTATTTCCCTCTGCGTAGGAAGACGCATTGTGGATCATAATGTATCCAGCTTCGGAAATCATTGCCTTGTCTGCCGCACAAACCAAAAGGGTTGCGGCGCTGCTTGCTGTAATCACATTTGCAGTCACTTTTCCCTCGTACGCTCTCAATGCTGCATACATTTCGTATCCTGCGCTCACATATCCTCCAGGACTACTAATCTCCAGTTCTACATCTTCTCCGGCAGCATCTTCCAATCCTTTTGCGATTTTGTCGGGCGATGTGTAGTCCCATCCCAGCCAATTGTATATCCAGCTTTCATCGTTCGTTATAATCGGTCCTTTTACTTCAATTTTTGCCATTGTCTTTTTCCTCCATATTGCTTTCCAACGCCCGGTTTACCTCTGCGAGCTGTTCGTTTTCGCGCAGTAATGTTCGCACATTTTCTTCGTATTCACTCCCGTTAATTGCCGCACATTCGTCTTCTCTCGTGGATAGTCCTTCTTCGATCCTCTTGGATGCCGCGTTTACTTCCTGCAACGGATTTAAACATCCCTGTGCCGGCCCCGTCCATGTAGCGTTTGCATATGCTTTCTTTATCATTGGGTCTGTAAAATATCCCGGAGCGTTCACTCTTCCTATGGCCACCGCTTCGGATAGCCATTGTTCGTACACAACTTGGCAGAAATCGCTTATAAACCATTTTCGGCGTTTCATAAACGCTCTCCAGGATTCGTTCAAAGCGCCTTTGCTTGCGGAAAAATTTTGGCCGAATTTTTTTAGCAAAACTTCCGGGGAAATCTCCAGTGCTGCTCCGATCTGGCTAATCATTGTATTTAAAAATTCCGCATAGCTTCCAGACGGATGCGCCGATTCTACGGCTTGTACTTTCTCCCCTGGTTTTAATGTCACAATCGTTCCGGTTCCAAGCGTGATTTCATTTTCTTTTTGTGCTGTCGCTGTTGTTTCTCCCCAGTCTGTCTCGTCGTCTTCCCCGCCGTACCCTGTATCCAGTCCCTCTCCGTCCTCTGTCGTTATAAAAACAGCAAGGATCGCATTCGTGATTGCTGCCATAATTTCTGCTTGCGTATAACGAGTCGTCTGCTTTAACGTCTCGATGATCGGCGCCAGGAACGGTACGCCTCTGTACTGCTCTGCTGTTTCTGCATTAAAAATATGCAATATGTTTTCGTTTCCCGTTCTTTTCCCCCGCTTTTCCACGCGCGTCCATTCCTGCTTTTCCAGTCCCATTTCTCCCGGAAAAGTCGAACTTATATGGTACGCTACAACACGTCCCTTTGGATCAATTTCAATTCCGTTCATTATTTTGTTGCCATTTTCCGTTTTTTCGTCAATTCCGTCGTAATCCCCGTTTGACGCTCCAGGAGTACACACGCGGTCAGCCAGGATCAGACGGAGTTTTATTCCGTACGGCATCCCGGTTTCCGGTTTTTCGTGCAAAATTAAAACAAACTCTTCTCCGTTTCTTAGCCAGTCAGAAAACGCGATCTGCTGTAACTCATAAAAATTATTTTGGTCTGCTACATCGCACAGCGTACTTTCTGCCCAAAGTGCGAATTCTCTTTTAATTGTTCTCTCAATTTCTGTCGCTTCTTCCCTGCTTATCCCCAGATATTCGTAGTCAATTTTCGGTTTTACAACTAACCCAGGTCCTATCGTGCTTGTGTTCGTCGCCGTCACTGCTGCCGTTGCGATCGGCGCATTCATTGCGAGATCTCTCGTGCGCTCTCTTAGGATTTTTCTGTTTTCCTCGATGTCCGATCTCGGTGACAAACTTTCAGCATTGTATTTTTTTGACCATGTTTCTGTATACGACGCTCCTCCGTTTGAATATCCGGAATCCACAATTGTACGCATTATGTTTTTCTGCGCTTTCATGCTTTCGGTATTTACTTCTTTTCGCGCAATTTTATTTTCCAGTGTGGCGATTTCGAGATCCTTTTTCAGTTGTTTTTCTTTTCTGATTCTTCCAAACAATCCCATATTTCTACCCCAGCGGTATTACGCGCTTTGCCTTTCTTCTCGTGTTTCCGGATCTTTCCCAGGCCGAAATAGCCTCTTCTGTTTCTTTAATCTCTGCATTTACTTCTTTTAGGGTTGCCCGATTAAGCTGGTTTCCTCCTATCGTGTACGACTGGCCGCCGCATAATATTTTCTTTTTCGCTTTCCGAAGGTCTTTCAGGTCTTCCAGCGCGCTTTCATATTGCTTTTGCGTTCTTATTGTCATACTTCTATTCCTTTCGATACGTGCCGTGTTACTTTTTTCTTCTGTACGCGTTTTTTCGTGTAATTTATTCCTTTTTCCAACTGGGCTTGCAATTTATCCCAATCCGGTCTAAGGATTTCTTCCACGGCGTAGTTATAGTTAAAAAGATCCAGCGGCTCGTTTCTTGTCCCTTTTTTCTGCACCCATGTTGCCCGGTAATATCCATTTACTTTCTTTTCTACTCGATATTCAGACGATACAAGCCCTTTGTAATACTCTTCTCCGTATCCTCTACGTGTGTCCTCCGGAAAATGGCAATACCCCGGTCCTGGTTCCTGGATTTTAAGGTGGTTCGATATATCGTCCTTTCCGGAATCCGTCCCGATGATCTGGATCACCGTTCTTCCTATCACTTTATCTTCTTGTTTTCCGCTTTTTTCTTCTTTTATCTGTACGACCGTTCTTCTATACAGGAGCGGCAGATCCGGTTTTCCGTTATATCCCTTTACGCCATAGCATTTTTTGCCCTTTTCTTTCATTTTTTTGATCCATTTATATGTGGCGTTTGTGTGGTGCCCTCCTGTATCAATCGCGAAAGCAGAGACATTTAACTCTTTTCCGTCTTTAAAATGTAACGGTCTGGCAATGTAGCTTTCCAGCTCGTCCCAGATCTCCTCTTTATACAGATCTCCGTATAGCTCCGTTTTAAAAATTCCCCATGTTTCAAGTGCTCTTGCCCATCCTCGTATCTCGATTTCAAATCTGTCGTCCTGCACATCCACTGATGCTGTCAGTAATAATACCCCATCCGGAATATCTGCTTCGTAGCTTTCTGCCCTGCTCTGCAGCGTATCTTCAGATACCGAATCATCCAAGTATTTGCTTTCATCCCACGTTTCCCCGAGCGACGTGTTTACAAAAACCTTCATGTCTTCCGGATCGTGGAACTTATCGAGCTTTTCTTTCGCTTTCAGATATCGATTTATAATGTCTTCCCAATCAACGAACGGGCTCGACATCTCATTTAGCTTAAAACTCTTTATTTTCTTTCTTTGCGGATGCTGCGGAATCCACTTGTGCTCACTATCTTTCCATTTTCGTTCTTTTATCAGACATCCGCATTCTTTACATGCCATTGCCGGTGCCTCTGGGTGTTCGATATCCACTCGATCAAATTCGTATGGCTGCCACGCCCCGCATTCCGGGCATTTTACGCTCCACACGTCCATTGTTCCGGCATTGTATGCATCCTCGATCTTGCTTCTCCCTGCTACCGTTGGAGTTGAAGTCTTTATAAACTTTTTGTTCCAATAGCTTGTCGCTCGTTTTTGTGCGAGCAAAATCGGGTTTCCTTCTGTTCCGGCAGACTCCGGGAAGCGGTCTACCTCGTCCATCCATATAATTCTCCGCGGATCAGATGCAAGAGATGATGGCGCATTCGCTCCAGAAAGTGCTATTGCTCCTCCTGGGTACATTTTTAAACGGATTGTATTATTCGAATTTCTGCTTTTCGCCCCTGCCACTTTTTCTGCCAATTGTGGAATATCTTGGATCATTTGCGCAAATCTCGTCTTCGAGAATCGTTCCGCATCATCGATGGTCGGCATTACAAGCATCTGCGTCGACGGCTCATAATCGATGTAATACGCAATTCCGCACATAATAATTAAGGTTTTTCCAACCTGCGCAGAGCTCATTACTATCACTTCTACCGTGTCCGGATCTGTTATGGAATCCATAATTTTTTTCTGATACGGAACTGTCTTCGACGAATACCGTCCGGCTTCGCTTGATCCTCTTGGAAGTACCATGTTACGGTCTGCCCATTCGCTTACCGTCATCGGTATTTTAGGTCTTAGTATCCTAGCGAGCTTGCACATAAACGAAAGCGTTTTGAAATCAACTTTCTGCATCGCTTTCGCCTCCCAGTGCGTTAATCGCGTCCGCCGGAACTTCTATGTGCTCGTCAGAGTAAAAATCTTGCGCATTGTAACTTGATAATTCGATCAATGCGCCGTCAATTTCTTCTCGGAGCATCGTCTGGATTTCTATCCTTGATTTTCCTTCCAGCTTTTTTGCCATTTTCGACGGGATTGCATTCATTTTTGACTTAAACTTTTCAAACATGTCTGTCATAACCCGCTCCACATCCTCCGCCTTGTGCACCTGTCCCTTTATCAATTGCAGCCGGATTTCGGATATCTGTCTTTTCACGCGTTCATGTGCCGCATGTTCCCTGTCGTAGCCAAGATCCTGTTCGTCGTCTTCTGTCTTTATTCCGTTTTTCCCGGCATTTATTGCTTTAAGTGCTGTGATATACCCCTTTGCCGAATTCCAGAGCAAATATTTCCCGTGGGAATCTCGTTTTACGATCCCCTTATCTGCAAGATCCCTGATCGTCCTGTCTTTTAGGCCAAATAAGGATTCCAGCACTTTTGACGCAACAACTATTTCCGTTAAATCTGCATCGTTTTTTGTTGCCATTTAGCCCTCCTTTTTCGGCAATGCGTCCAAAAATTGGTATATAGCTAACCGGATTATGGGCTCGGCGGGGCGCAAGGCTTTTACTTAGCGCCCCAAAGAACCTACGTTCTTGATGTTTTTTAATATTTCCGCCTGTTTGCTTGAATCGTTTGTGTTTCTCTGTATTGAAAACATCTGTTTCTTTTTAAGAGCCGCTTCTTCCTTCGTATTCTTTTTTCGTTTCCTTGCCTTTGTTGCTCTTCTTAGCTTCCTTTTTTTGAACGTGAACTTTTTTCTTGGTTCTTTTTTATTCCTTTTACGTTTTTACTTTGTTTTTCATCTTCTCCCACTCCCGGATCTCCCCGATGTTGGCCCGGAGCTAAAAGCCCCGTTCCATCATCTTCGTGAAAGAGAGAAGAAAAAGAGGCAACCCTACTGGGCTGCCTCTTTCTTTGTTCCTTGCATCATTTGCATGGTATCATCATACCACGTTTAATGCGAACAAAACGAACAGTTTATATTCTTGCGAATCTTTATTTGATTCCGCCTGCAGGAATCTCGTCGCAGATATTCTTACAGCGTCTGGCGTATATCCTTCTCCCAGCTCCCGTGCAACCTTTCCCCAGGATAATCCGTGCTGATAATGCAGACGGAAAATCATTCTTCTTTCCGCATCCGGAATCTCTGCAATATACGTCTCTACATCCCCCAGCATTCGTTCCAACTGGTTCTCCAAGAAAATCATTCTCATTTTGCTTTTTTGTATTGCCGTCTTCTTGGCGCTGTATTCTCGATCTCTTACTCCGTCCACTGTATACGTCTTCATCCCAGCAGCCCCGCCGCGTACTTTGTCACTTACGCTTTTTTTCTCCATCTTCTGTAGATCCTTCGATATGCGGTCGATTTGTTTTTTTAGATTTTCCTTCTCTTTTTTTAAGGCCCTGTACTGTTTTACAAGTTCCACATCCATTCCTGCGTTCCTCCGTCACTGCTGCCCTATTCGTTTTGCTTTGTTATTCTTTGCGGCTATTTTTCCGTCTTTTCCGCATTTTCTCCGATGCGTACCTTGTATAGCTCCATACTTCCATGTCTTTCTTTCTGTTCTCGCATATCGTCTTTCTTTCCTTTTCGTGTTCCGCTCTCCATAGTCCATATGCTTTACACGTTGCATGGCATCCTGCGGCATGTAGATCGCAGTCTTTACATAATCCCACTTTTGTAATTTTTTCCCATCTTGCACATGTTTTCGTGTGTATGCATCCACTGCTGCACTCTTTCTTTTGTTCGTACGGGCATTTTATGCTTCTTGTCCTTCCAGCCAATTTCTTAATTCCACCATCTTTTTCTGTGCTGTTGTTATTTTCCTTTTCACGTTCCGCACCTGCTCTTCGCCTTTGTCTATCTCTTCCTGTAGGCGCACCATTTCGTGGCTTACCGCTTCTTTTACTTCCTCCGGCAATTGCACCGGTGCAATTTTAAGCTCTCTTCCCTGCTTCTTTTCCTCTGTCTCTACGCCTGTTACCCTCATTTTTTCTTCCTCTTCTCTAATACTCTCCGTTGTGCCGTTCTTCTGCTTACAATCTCTAGTGTGTCTTTAGATTCAAACGCCACAACCCAGTTTTTCGGGTTTAACTTATGCCCGGAAATAACTTCCTTTTGTGCTCTTGTCGGCTTATTCATTCTTTTCACTTCGTCTTCTACCTCCACTTTTAAATATGGGCACCATTTTCCTGTCCTTTTCGCTCTGCTTATGCTCTCGTATATCGTATTCCGGTGTACCCCACATAATCTCGCAAGCTCTGTTGCTGTTGGTGCAACCATTTCCGGAAGCTCATATTCATCTTTCGATACTTTTATGTATAGAACCATCCGCTCCAGCGCCTCTCACAATTTCGATTTCGCTTTTTCCATGTATTTGTTTTTTCGTTGTGTCATTATGTTGTGCCCTCTTCTTATTCTGCTAAAGCAAAATCTTTGCTGCAGCAATCATCCCTAACATGATTCCAATCCCAAATCCCATAAAGAAACCGCCGCAATCAATTTTTATTTTTATCTTTTTCATGTTTGATTCCTTTCCGCATTATTCGGTTTTTCACACCGCTCAAACTCAATCACCCACACCCACGGATTCGCATCCCAGCCGTAGCAGTCAAGGTCGGATTCCTTGATGGTGGAGGTCCAAAGTTTTTCCCATTCCATCATCACTTCATCACATTGGCTGCACTGTTCTTCTGTCCCATAACAGCACTGCGAACCGCTTTCTCCGTATGTATTAAGACAATCCCAACAATCAGGATAAGCTCCCTCTTTTATCACATCAACCGGCTTCATCTCCTGCAGCCGCTCCGCTCTCGCACTCGTAACTTTAAGCCAGATACGCGCCGCCTCTTTCGGCATATGGATGGAAGGATGCCATTTTCCACGCCATCCTTCCGGTCGCAGATCTCCATCTGCCCGGTAATAATATACACAATGCCCGCGCATATGACCGGCTTCATTAACTGGAAGCGCACACCACGTTTCGCGAACGTAGAGAATATCTCCCGTCTTATACGGCGGATTGCATAGTTTGCTTATAATCTGTTTATCCTCTACCTCCGTATGCGCCTTATGATATGGGCTGTTGAGAACGGCTTCAATATCATTTTTTACCAGCCGCCGAGTACAGCTCTTCCGTCCGTCCAGAATCGCCCGAACCATCTCGGTGTTAAATAAAATCGGTTTAATTGCCATCTACTCCACCGCCTTTCACAATTTCGATTGCTTCATCTTTGTTCGTCACTGTGTGGTACATATCTTTGTCGTGTTCATCTGCAAATTCTGCTCGATAACATATGTCGCAATTCGCAGATGAACATTCATAGCAACCATTGCACTGGCACCCAGTGCAATTCATCGTCTTGAAATTTTCCATGCATTTTCCTCCGTTAAATTCTAAAACGAATACGCAACCCGCATATACTGTGTGCTATCTTCAATTGGATAATAGATAACTCCATCTCCGGAATCCTCTCCATATATTGTCAGGCCGCAGTATTCTCCGTTCGGTTGCTCCTCTCCTCTGCTCTTGTTTATTTATACTCGTTAACGTTCGTTTTTCATAAATTCTTCAAACGCTTTTCTGCACTCCGGGCAAAGATCAAAGTCTTTTGTCCTTTTCCTGTAAAATTCACGGAGTTCAAAACTGTCTACTGGATCTAATTTTGTTTCTAAGGCCCCCAACATTTTTTCAATCTCGTAGAATTGTGCGCTTAATTTTACCGGTTTATCAAATTTTACTCGCCTTATGCGCGGAAACTTAGGACTCCAAAAAAGTTTTCTCGGAAGTTCTATTTCAGTTCCGCATCTGTCGCAAGTGCACCATTCTCTTTCATGTTTCATTTCTCTACCTCCGTATTCTTTTCGTAAAGTGTTTGTTGCCCCTTTATGTATATTTTTTACAATTTTTTCTAACCAATCCACGCTTCTTTCGCAAGCTCTGTACGCCCCCGTGTTTTCACACGCTTTTCTAAGATCCGCAAGCGCTGTTTTCAATCTCTCCACCCCCTCTATGTCCAGATACCCGGTCTTTTCAGCTACCTTAACTAAACAGCAGCGAGCTGTATCCGTGCAGATTACGACTCTTGCTGGTCAATGTTATTCTTTCCTCCTGTTCCGGTCTACAGCTTTTCTTTGCTGCCCGTCTCATTCCGCGGGATGTCTGTCGCTTTATATACCGTTTTCTTTTTGCCCCAACGAAGTGATTTTTATGATACATTCCCATATTTCCCTGCTCCTTTCCCCTCCTGTATGGGTAGCTTTTAATTTTGCGCAAACATCTGGTGCAGCATTTTTCTTTTATACTGCTGTATTTTATTTACTGTTTCCTCCTCTCTTTTTATGTTTTTGTCTATTAAATCCAGTGCTTTTACAAAATTTTTTTGTTGCTCTATCGGTATTGTTCTAATTTTAAAATACTTTAATTCTTCAAATTTTAAGTTTATTCCGGTTTGGTATCTCTCGAGAAAACGCTGCATTTCGTATTCTGTTTGGTAATACAAATACTTAGGGTCTATTCCCTCCTTCGCCGTTAATTTTACCCACCCTGCCTCTCCCCGCACTTTATTTTCTGTAAAAATCACATTTCCATTGCACGCACTTAACCGAATCAGCGATACTCCTTCCTGCAAGATTTCTCCTGCTTTTGTTCTTTCAACTGCTGCCACTTCTTCCAATCTTTTAATTTCCATTAAGTATTTCCTCCCACATACATATTGCTTCATCCAATTCTTTTTGCGCTTCATTTGTTGTTCCATACATCTGTTTCAGCATTCCACAAAGTTCTTTTTCCGTTTTATGTATTTCTTTTTCTGTTTTCTGTATTTCTTTTACAATTTCTGCAATCGGTGGTAATTTTTCTGGTATATATTTATCTATATATCTCGGGACGTTCAGGTTGTAGTCATTTTCCTTTATTTCCTTAATTTTCACTTTTCGAGAATATCGTTCCTGTTCTTCTCGCTTATTCCATGCCTGCAGCAACTTCATTGCGTCATTTTCTGCGATTACATTTTGCTTTGCGCCTTTTGTGTAATCTTGTTGTGCGTCTATAATCAGTATTTCTTCCGTTGACTCTTTAGTTAATGTTATAATCACTACCGGAATACTTGTGTTTAAAAACAATTTTTCCGGCATTGCCACTACTGCGGACAATTTTCCCTGATCCACCATATTTTTCCGGATGTCTTTTTCCCTGCCTCCTCGGAATAATATCCCTGTTGCTACAATTCCATATAATTTTCCATCTGGTTTCAGCAAGCTATATCCATGTTGTAGGAATGCGTAGTCTGCGAAGTTTTTCGGCGGAATTCCCCATCGGAATCGTATGTCTTCTTTGTACTCATCGACTTCTGGCCATTTAAAAGAATATGGCGGATTCATTACTACGACATCATATCTTCGGTATTCGCAATCACTTCTTTCTATCTTTCCATAACATCTCCCCCGTCTTATTCTGTATATCTCGAACACATCTCCTGTTAAACTATTACCATTTATCACTTCCGCATCCATATTCCTTATTGCCAAATTTACCAACAACAACGGTATTGCGCTCCTTGCCATTTCTTCTGCATGGTAAAATGCATCGGTGTTTTTCTGCCACATTTTTATTGTCAACGTTCCGGTACCGGCACAAATATCCGCGATGCTTTTTGCCCTCCCTGCCATTTCAGAAATCACCTGTCCTAGACAGCCTGGTGTAAAGTCCTGCTTCAGTTTTTCGCGATCTCCTTGTGTATTCTGGTAGTAATCTCTAAACAAATCATCTTTTAGATCCGGGTTCGTCTCCATTATTTTTCGGAAAAGTTTTTCGCTGTCATTTTCGAGCATTTCCATAGCTTTCTGCGGCAGTTCCCAGCTTTCTTTTATCTCAAATATTTTTTCTATTTCCTGCCTGTTCATTTTCTTTTCCATTCACCACCGTTTCCTCACTCCTTCCCCTCCTGCCGCAAAAGCAGGAGGTTAAAACATGGCTTTTGTGATATCTATTTAATCCTTTAAGGCTAAAAGGCTATCTTGTTTTGTACAGATAATCTTCGATCTCGCCTGCCAGATCTCCAAATCCGGCGCGTGCGAGAGAATTCGATGCCCTTGTTAAAAGTTCTTTGCCTTTCTGCTTCTGTTTTCTGGCATAATAGGCATCTCTCTGCTTTTTTGTGTACAGTAGCTCTGCTTTCGGGTATTTCCCCATGCAGTCTTTTCCGTACTCTTTGGCAACTGCTGCCGCGTGCTCCGTAATTGGTTTTAACAGGCTTTCCAACATATCCGGTGTGATCCGCGTGTCTTTCTGTTCTACTTCCGCATCTCTTGCGATGCTTTCTAACCGTACCGCAAGCTCTTCCTGATACTGCTGCACTTCTTCTTCGGATTTTACAATCCCCATAATTGTCCCTTTAAGGTCTGCCCGGTATTCTGTCCCGGTAAGTTCCCGCTCCATTCCAAGCACGTTTTCCATAAGTGCATGTAATGGATATTCCGGATTGCTGCAGTAATACAATGCTTTTCCGGTGTCTGCGCTCCGGTTTTCGAATGCCGGATAACAAAATCCATGCTTTGGTTTTCCAATAATCCACTTTCTATCCAGCGGCTCTATTTTCGTTTCCTGCATTTCCAGCGATGGTTTCTCCAGTGCTGTCGGACAAATAGCACATGTAATAAACTTGTATACTTCTTCCGATTCGTCCAGATCGTTTCCGTCCTCTGTACGTACCATAATGTCGTAAACTCCAAAGTAAAGCAGGATCGTATAATTCTCGGCAGAAGAAATATTAGCTACGATGCTTTCATATACCGCATCCAGTGCTTCTTCATCCATTACTTGTCCCAGCGCAATATTTTTCCAATCGTCCACGATCTCCAGTCCTTCGTAGCTTGCTTTTAATTCCAGGTTCTTTTCCCCGATGCTTTTCGGCTGGAATATATTCTTCGCAATGTCCAGATATTTAAAAAATTCCTCGTTTTGCAGCTCCAGCATGGATTTTGGCGGCACAATGCAGGAGATCGCATTGTCTACCACATAGCATGCCGCTACGTGCGTATATGGGCATCTTTCTTCTTTGTGCAGATTTTTAATCTCTGCAATGTCTTTCTGCGTTATCATAAGTCCTCCTCTTCCAGCGGCATAAATCCCGCTCCGTCTTTGCCTTTCTGCGGCTTTAGTGCCTCCCGGTCCGCTTCCGTCAGGTAATTTATTCCAAAAATGTCTCTAAAGGATAAATTGGGATAATTCCTTTCGAACGCGATCTGCGCATCTTTCTGCAGGAGTCGCATATTGCCGATGTTATTATGTACAGCTTCAGGCCCTTCCCGGTGGTGCTGGATGCATAATCTTACCTTTAAACCGTACTTTTCGGACAGCTTTCTGTTTGCTGTCCCTCCGATCGCGTGGTGCTCTTCTGTGTACTGCACGTTATATATTCTGTATATTTTCTCGCAGAGATAGCAACTGCTGCCCCTGCTCTGGTCGTACTGCTGCATTATACTTTTCACATTCTCGCCTTCTTCATAAAATCATTTAGTATTTCATCCCGTAATCTTTTTCGTTCTGGTGTTTCTCTATAACATTCTGGCAATTCCATCCACGCATTCACGATCAGACCAAAATGCAGGAATTTTAACATTTGCCCATCTGTCGTATAAAATGCTCCGCCCCACTGCCCGTCTTCTATGTACCTTCCAATTGCCACATTCCTGTTATTTGCAAACGACACAAGAACCGGGACATTCGGCTGTGGTGTTCCTTCTTCTATCAAATTCCACCCTTCATTTTTCAATTCTTTATCTATTTTTTCTTTTAATTCTTCCGCATTTATAACAAATACGTCTGGATCACAATTTTTCGCTTCCGTAAAACTTATTCCTTGTTCAAATTTTTCCAGCAGGTCTTTTAACATCCTTCTTCTCCCTTTAACCTCTGCAGATCATGTTGCAATTCTTTTACCTCCTCCAGCATTTTTCCTGCTGGTTCTCCGTTTTCCCACATTATCTGCAGACTCTTTAATTTTTCCGTTACCGCCGATTTTAAACGCTGCAGATTATCACATTCCTCGGTTTCCATGTCCGTGTTTACCGCCTCCATCTGTCCCGGCAACTGCTGCTCCGGTTCTTCCGGTGCTTCCCCTTGCATTTCTGCTTTTTCCGGTTCTTCCGGAATCGGATCTGGTTCCGGTACGCTCGGCTCTACGCTGTGGATCGTCTGCTGCTTTGGTGGTTCTTTTGGTTTTTCTGGTTCTTTTGGCTTTTCCGCCTTTACAACTTTCGTCTCTTTTTTTGGTTGCACCGGTGCAACTTCGTTGTTTTCCGGGAAAGTATCTCCGTACATCTGCTGCCACTGTTCTTTTGACCCGCGGATCTTCTCCCACTGCTGCCCGATCTCTCCCCAACCGGTTTCTGTTTTTTCTCCGGTTCTTGTACTTACAATGCATGCTGTCTCTTCGTTTAACATAAGCAGCATTCTTCCCGCTCCCGGAATTCGAACACTGTATGTCTTTTCTCCCTGCGGTGCCATGCATTCTTTAATATCTTCCACCGTCCAAATGTCTGCCATCCGTTCGGAAATTTGCATATACAACTCCGGTTCCGCTTTCCCCAGCCAGTATATTATCTGTTCGATCAGCGGTCTGTCGCTCGATGGTGCTTCGAGCATCCGCTCGATGTCGGATACTTTTTTCTCCTCGTCTACCTCGTCTTTAATCGCCTGTATCTCCGTTTTCGTGTATGCTGGGGATAATTCGGCATTAATCGAATCCGGAAGCTGCAGCATAAGCGCCAGCTTCGCGTACCCGAACCCCTGGTATTCCGGGAGAAGGTGGTCAGAATAGCCACCCTCCGAGAATTTGTCGTTAATTTTAATAAATCTCGATACATAAGTGTCCGATAAACCGTACTCCGCATGTGCAAATTCTGCCATGTTTTTGTAGCCGGATTCCACAAGAATATCCGTGTCTCTCGCTACTTTAAGCAAGTAACCAATCCGGACGAAACTCTCGGCAGTCTTGGATAACTCTGTATCCAGCTCCCGTTTGTATTCCGCATAGGTTTTTTTGTACTCTATTTCATGCATTTCGTCTCTCCTTTATTTTTTTAATAACAATTTCCGCTTTTCGTTCTATGCATTTACTGCACACCGGATATCTCATCGCGTCGATTTCTACAATTGCTCCATCGTGCCGTATATCATATTCCGTAGTTTTCTTTTTGCATACCACGCAATAGACCTTTCCATCTCTCGTCCATCCGCCCTGCATTACATAGCCTCCATAAAATCCGCTTCCAAGACATCCGCAAGTAATTTTCCTGCCAGCTTTCCGTGCCAGATCTTGTTCCCGTCCTTTCGCAGTTTCTTATATTCTTTAATTCGCTCCTCGTTGGCCAGAATCCCGTACTGGATCTCTTCCGGTGTCATCCGGCTTTTAAAAACCTTCTGCCATTCCTTCAGGAACGGAATTGCATCTTCCAGATCCGGGTTCTGATTATCTCCTGTTGTCCGCTTCTGTCGGATATTTCCAGAGCTTTCAACTTCCAATGTGTACCATGGTTTGTCTGGGTGGTCTACTTTTCGCAGGAAAAACGGATAGGCTTCGTATTTTTCAATTCTGTCGTAGTAAAAATCCGCTCGATCCATACAGTGGTTGAGCGCCGTTCCCTCTCTTACCATGTCTTCGATGCACGTTGCCGCCACAATCTGGTACTTTCCATGCTTATATTCAAATTTTTTGGTCTGTGGAAGAATACTGTTTACTTTTGGCCATTTTTTCTTCAATATTTCTGTTTTCGCCTTTATGCTCGATCCGTTTACTGCAAGGATTGCCTCCATATGTGCGTCTTTTAAGTCTTTCGGCCATCCGATCTGCTGGGCCTCCACGTTCCATTTCTCCGCTTCTGCCATGTTGTAATAATCTCGCCATGTAATTAATGTCTGACTTAAAGTCTCATTCGACTTTTTAGCCTGTTTATTTACATAGTTCCATATTTTTCTGTAATTTAGTGGCATCGGAAGAAAATCGAAATCCGACGGGTATCCTATTTCCTGCATTCCCTGTAACATTTCATCTGGCCAGATAGTGTTTGTTGTTTTTTCCAACTGCATCCATACCAGACCCCTTATTCCTGCATTTATCTTTTTTAGCCTTTTCAGTCTTGCTTTATCAATTTTCAAAATTCCGCATATATCTGTTTTAGATTCATCTATGTGCTCTTTCGTATATATCTTCAAAATATCTGCCGCGAGATTCTTCATTCCGATTTTTACAAGCTGCTCTATAACCGGGTGTTTCTTTTCTTCTGTAAGGTATTCGTACACATCATCGCACGGTAATTTCCTTCCCCAGTCAAATACCGTGCTTCGCTTCAATGGCCCGTTTTTCAGTCCCTTTATGTTTCCTCTGTAAAGTCTTCCGCCTATTCTGCCCCCTCCGTACTTCATGGAAGAAACCCAGCGTGTTTCTTTTCCTTTGTATTCCATCCATTCGTATTTTCTTACAGAGCTGTTTTGACATATTGCCCGCGTATACTCACTATGCGTTATATCTGGTTTTTCTTTGTCTTTGCTGCGATATGACATCGTATTATAGAATCTCCGGATCACAAAACCGTCTTTTATCGGCTGGATGCACACTGTATCCCATCCCATTGCGCGTGCTGTATGGGTGTATGTATTTAACCAAAATTCCGCTTTTCTGTGGCAACTGCTGCATCTTGTCTCTTTTTTATGCTTTGGTTTCTCTCCGATCGGAACCATCGTACGACAATAAGAACAGTATCCCTCTTTCGATTTCACGGAATCGTAAAAAATAAATGTGTCCGGGCATGCTTCGTGCTCCGACCAGCGTTTAAATCCTGGTAGTTCTTTGGGGACCAATGCCATATCTTCATCCCACGGTGCCTTTTCGCGTTCTTCTGCTCGCTTGATCTGTTCATCTCTGCATTTATTCTGGAATTCATTAATTGCCCGCCATCCGCTTTCCTTTGTTCTTAGATATCTTTTCAGTGTTTCTTTTCCATCTCGATTTATCCATATCCTCGAATCGATAAAATTCTTTTCGTAGCTCCACTGGCTCCACAGCAATGTTTCGTTTGCTACCATGCCTAAATTGACTATTTTAGCAGACGACCACTTTGGTATCTGCCCCGGCCCGGGAAGAATTCTGGTTTCAAACTCATGTCCCTCTGGGTTTAAATAGATTTCATATGTTGGCGTTGTCTCTCCCTGTGCAATCAGTTTCGGGAAGAATAGACATACCATCAGATATTTTCCGCGTGACTGGCAGCGAATCATCATATCGTATCGTGTTGTAAACTCCCGTTCGTTCCAGTCCTCCCCCCTCTTTACCGGAAACGGCAATATATTATCCTGTGCAATTCTAATCATTTTTGGGGTTGCATTTATCCGTTTTAATTTTTCTAATTCTTTTCTTCGCATACCTTCTGCCCCCTTATTCCGTAGTAGACATTCGGTTTTATCTCATCGACTCCGGCACATCCGAGATAAATCGCTTTAATATTTTCGTTGTTTTTTTCTTCTTGCAAAAGAAAAAATGTTCCGCCCAGCACCGCCTTTGCTTTCGGATTTTTCCCCCGCACAATTATAAATCCATTTTTTTCTTTGCATTCTCCTCTATTCTGCTGCAAATAACTGCTGCTGACAGTTCTCTTCGGATGTCTCCGCATGTATTCACACGCGCATGCTCCCAACTCCAGTCTCGTAATTTCTTTTACTATTGTCATTTTTGTACACGAAATTTTCGTTCCGACATTGTCTTGATTGATTTCTCCTTCCGCCTCCACAACGCAGAATCTGCTTCCCTGCCCGCTATACCAGTCCAGTACATCCAGTGGGTTTTCGCAGCAATGGAATCCATTTTTTGTGCAATTCGCTTCTTTTTCTTTATATTTTTTCCCGATCTCGTACTGAAAAATCCCGTGCCCCATTGTACATGTCAGATTTTCGTTAAATCCTTTAAACGCAAGCATAGTCACCCCTCCTTGTAGTATTTTTCTGCAATTCTCTTAACTTCTGCGTTGTTCGGTACTCCCATGTATAATGGTCCTCTTAACTGTTCTTTCTTTCCGTTGTGCTCAATTTTTGTGATTTTTACGATCTCGTCGCTAACTTCGATTTTATTTTCAAACGAAAACGCAATAAGTTCTGCCATGCATCCTGCCAGGCTTCTGCTTTTCTTTCTTGCCTTCCGCGCAATCTGAACATTTTCCGCGCATAATCTCAAAACCACATTGCTCCAGTCCTCCAACGCCCCGGCGATTTCAAGGTTATTGCTCTCTACCTTTATTTTTCCTGCAGCCGCCATTAACGGGCTCACAAATTCTTCCTGGAATCCTGATATAAAATCCTCTGCATCTTCTTTGTCAATTCCATTTTCTCTTGCCAGATCATAGATTTTCTCTGTATCTCCAGCCTTTTTTAATTCTTCTGCCTTTTTATTCATTTCTTCCGCCGAATCAAATTCCCCAAATTTTTCAAACATGCTTTTTCCTCTCTTTCTTACTTATTTCCGTCTGCATCCACTTCCGGAAGCTGTGCTTCTCTTTGCAGTGTATATGTACCTCGTGCCCCTGCAGCAATTCGTCCAACTGCTGCCACAAATCCTTGTTTTTAACTTCTTTCCCTTTGGCCGTCTTCCATCCGTTTTCTTTCCATCCGGCCATCCAGTCGATCCCGGATGCCACAAACTGGGATTCCGTATAAATATGCAGTACACACGGCGCTTTAATATGCCCCAGTGCTTTAATAATCGCCAGCAACGCCGCTTCGTTTGCTGTAGCTTCCACCCGTTCTTCCCTTGTAACGTCTGCCGGTCCCTTGGATGTCTGCGTTTCGAGTGTGTAAATAATCCTTGCACTCTGTCTTTTCGGGCTTTTCGCGCTCGTGATCGTGTATATATTTACATCCACTCCGTGTCGCCTCCTCTCGGTGGATGGAAAGTATCTCCGCTCTTTGTCTTTTTGCGGTCTTCCGGTATTTTAAGCTCTATGTATTTACAATAGCTGTATCCCGTATACGGATTCGTGCCTATGTATAGGCTGTCTATATCTATGTAATATCCCGGAGTCGGTTCCGGACCATCTTCCACGAGCTTTCGCATCGTCCTGCGAGAATAGTAATGTCTTTCCGGTTCTGGCCGGATCAGATTTCTGCTGGACGTTACACTTAGTAACTGTTTCTGTTCTTCCGGTGCGAATAGAGTTAGCTGTTTATATTCTTCCGTACCCTCTTCCGGTTGCTTGCATATGTAATCTGCAAGCGCCTTGTATCCTCCGGAATCGTATGTGCTCTCCCAGTCCACAAGCCCTTCTGTCCGGCATCCCGGCCGTATACTTTGGAGCGCCGATCTTTCCAGTGCCCTGCTCCATGCGTCTGCAATTAAGATATCCGATTGACTTTTCCACAATCTATTTACCAAAATGTGAAAATGTATGCCACCTCTTTCCCCTATTTCCAGTCGCGCCACCCATTTTAACGGGCTTCCTCTTTTTTCGTACTCCCTACGCAGTATCCGCAGGAATCTGGACTTGTCTTTCTTTACGTCCTCGATCTGCAGCCTTACTCCTTCCGGATATTTGCAACAGCACCAGAGATCCTTTTCTGCAAAGTTTGCTTTTATCGTTCTACGCATTCGTGTCTCTTTGTTCCTCTGGTTCTGCTTTGCGATCTGCCCCGGTGTAGGCTTCTTTTTCTTTTGTCTCTTTTCTCCCTTGGCTCCGTATTTTCCAGCAAACTTAAATTCGTGTTCGATGGAATTCTGGAAGCTCCATGTGTCGTGCCAGTATGCCATATGTATGTCCTATCTTTAATATCTTTATAGAGCCACTGGAAAAGGACCGTAAAACGCCCATTTCCCTTGACTTTCGCGGCATTCTCGTGGTATACTGTAACTAAAGATTTTTGTTTTACAATATCCACACTTGCATCGGATTTGCAGATCCGGTGCTTTTTATTTGCCATAAAAAGTTTCTTCGTAAGGTTTCGTCTCGAAGCCTTTATTCTGTTTTATACACTCCATGTAAGATTTTCTTACATGGTCCTGGTTAAAAACTCCCCATACCGGTACGGCGTTTTTATCCTCGTCGTCCGACTGGTTCATAAACAACTTTTTCCGGTCTTCCTGCGGCAGATCTATAAACAATGCGACACGTTCCGCTGTGTCGTATATGTTTTTCGCTTTTGCATATCTCTTTTCCATATACGCGCTCTCAAATTCTTTCGCAGATTCATATAGCTTTTCCCGGATCTGCTCCTGTGTCAGCATGGCATCACTCTGTATGCAAAATACAATCTCGCCTGCTCCAGGTTGGCCAGAAACGTTCCCGTTGACTTATCCTCCGGCCATTTTGCCAGTATTTCCCGGTATTTTGCAGCAACTTCTCCTTCCGTCATGACCGGTTTTTGGTAAACTCTTTCTATTTTCTTGTCGATCGACTCCATCAGCTTTCCTTGCCAGTCGTAATGCGGTGCTTCCTTACGCTCTTCTAACGCATCCATCACCATCAACAGTTCCTCCCGCGTTAAATCCAGCTTGTATCCCATCTTTTTCTCCTTCTATTTAACTTCTGCAACATATCTCTCCAGCTCCTGCGCGATCGCTAAAAGCATCGATCCCACCTGTAACCTATTCTCTCCGATCTTTTCTGCAACCTCTATACAGGATCGTGCCAAAAGTTTTCCGTCTTTCAGCGGCGCTACTCCCTGTACTCCTGTTACCGCTTCCAACGTGTTCCCGTTTTTTCTTGCAACGGTTGTAACTGCAATATCTCCGGAGAGCTGTGCTTCCTTACCGTCGTAGATTATTTTTACTGTAACCATGCTACCTCCTGCTAAAAACCACGTTTTTATATCGTTTCCAAATTCCGCTTCCCTGCCGGAATTCCGCCTGGTAGATCACGTTTTCCGGAATGGTTGTCCCATTTCTTAAAAGATCTTCCGCGATCTCCATGCTTCTGTCTGTTGGGTCTTTATCGATATTCCCGTCTACCGTGCACGCATACTGTATAGTCGGCTTGTCCTGGTAGATCACACCGTATATCGTATCCGGGAAATCTTTTGCTTTTACCCGGTTCAATACCACCGATCCGCAAGCATGCAGACAATCATCGTCTTTCACGTTTCCCGCTTCTGCGTTTATCAATCTGGCCAGTAGTTCAATTTCTTCTTCCGCTGTCGGATTCTCCGGTTGCACCGGCTCCATGGATATTTCCCGCATTTCTGCGGATATTCCAGCAACCGGCGCATATTGTTCTGCGGCGTTTACCGATACCGGTACCGTTGCGACTGCTGCCGCAACCGTCAAAAACAGTGCTTTTTTCATGTTTTGTTCTCCTCTAGTTTTTTAACCTCGGCTTCCAGTGTTTCGCGAAATCCTTGGTCTTTTTTGTTTTTCCGGTTTTTCCTATCCTGTTTTCTTTGTCTGTCGCACAGGATATATCCATATGTATCCACTCGGATCATGCTGTGGCCGTTTCTTTCCGAGCTTCCAGCATTGCTTTCGCGTAGCGCTCCGTTGCAGTACGCAGGCTCTGCATCCGCCGTTTCCTTTCTTCTGGCGTCAGGATCGGATGCAGGATCACATTTTTCCCGGTTTTTGTCTGGATCACTTCTGTTGTGTATTCCATGCGCCCCACCTTCTTTCTTTTTAACAGGCTATTCGTGCACAGCTTTTCCTTATGCAGTTTTAACCGCATCAATTGCCTGCTGTGCTTCCATTCCTGCCATGAAGCTGTTTGTCATCATCACCGTTATGTTTCTTTTTTCTTCTGGGATGCTCGCTAAAAGCTGGGCCAGCTTTTCCCCATCCCTTAACTGCTCGGCTGTGTACTTCTTCATGCTTCTTCCCCTCCTTGTCTCTTTTTGTCGTGTGTGCTATCCTTTCTTTACAGGGGCGGTTGCTGCCACCCCGAGTAAATAGAAAGGAGCCATTCTATTATGGGAAATTCAAATTTCGACCCGTCTAATATTGGATCGTTACCCGATCCAGGATACGAAACGCGTGATCATCTTTCCGAACTGGCTATTGCCATCTTGTCTGCCAAGCATGACCTCTCTGCCGAAGATGATTACATGCAGCTAATCCGTGATCTTGATCAAATTATCCGTGATCTTCATACGGCTTACGATTCCATGGAACCGCTTGCTACTTTTGATTAGCTTTTTCAAAGACATCTACGCATTTCATTCCTGATGCGCAGATGTCTTTTGCTGTATGCAATTTCTGCATTGCAAGTTCCAATGCTCTCATTGCGTCTTTACAAGTTTCGTTTTGCAAGATTTTCTCAATTTCTTTTTCCAACTCTTTTGCTCTTTTCGTTTTCTCTCCCTCCTCTCTGTAATGTGCTGTTTTCTTGTTTCTGTGAATATAATACTTCACAAAAACATTTTTGTCAATCACTTTTTCTTGTTTTTGTGAAGTTTCTTGTTTTTGTGAAGTTTTTCTATTGACGCCCATTTTATCAAGCTGTATAATCAAACTATGAAAAGGAGGTGAGTTACATAATGAACGAACGGCTAAGGAAATTGAGAAAAACCTTAGATTTGACTCAGGAAAAATTCGGTGCAAGACTAAGAGTAAAGGGGAATACCATCGCCCAGTGGGAATCCGGTCGAAACGCTCCACCAGATTCTGCCATATCTTTTATTTGCCACGAATTTAATGTAAATGAGAGTTGGCTCCGAGATGGGTCCGGAGAAATGTTCGCTCCGGATGATGAATTAAGAGATCTTGCTGCCAAGTATGGTTTGTCCGAAGATGATCGTATCCTTATTAAAAAGTACATAGGCTTAAAATCTTCGGCGCGGGATGTTATTGTGGATTTTATAAAAGACGTTTCTGCTGCCCTTGACAGCACGCCCGATAGATTCGACAACATTCCTAAAACCCCGGAAGATTTGGAACAGGCGTATCCGGTTAATCCGGCAGAAAAAGACGAGGTTGGGTAAAAGCCCAGCCTCGTCCGCCCTTATCTAATCAATATGAATTGTGTTTTGTCGGCAAAGTCGACATTGTAATAAATAACCCCAGAATCGCGATAAAAAATCGCATAGACGTCTTTTCTTCGTAAAGAAACTTCTTTTTTCGTCGAAATGTACTTTCTACTCATATTAACTCCTCCTCTAAGAAGGGGGACGAGGCCGGGCGTTATCAATTATATATGTTTGTTAATCGACAAAATACTGGAAATGTATGGAAAAGAGAGGAGAAAATATATGAAGAAACGCATACTTTTCCCTATCGTTGCAATGTCGTTTTTTATTGCTGGGTGCGGTTCTCAAAACGTAAAAACTGTATCGCAGCTTTCTTCCGATCGTGCTTCTCGCCAAGAAGTTCCCACGGAAAATACGCAAGATGATTTCCCTGCAGATGTGAAAGCCGCAAAGGACTCTAAAAATCAGTCTGTTTTAAAAGAAAGTTCCAGTTTTTATTCTTGTATTTCTGATGCATTGGTCCATGTTGGTTCTCCATCCGTTAAGAAAACCACTTGTGCCTCTATCAATATTGGCTCTAGTGATTCCGGCAATGTTCTTTGGAATGTTACTATGTATGTAAGCACTTCCTATTTTGACTATAGTTTTCGCATAGAATATTTTCCGGAATCTGACAAGAGTAAATGTGTCCAGATTTCCAACTGGGGAAATGACCATGTTTACTGGGTTGATGATGCCTCTTCGTTTTCTGGCGATCTTTATAATTACGAAACTGACTTACCTCTGTCTGATAATTCTGATGAAACTAAGGAAACCGAAACAGCGTCTTCCTCCATTGATGGTGTTGTAATCGACTATCGTGGCGGTTTTGACGATGATGCTACTGGCAATTGGCGTCTTTCTTGCGTGATTACTGACAAGTCCATTAAGGAATATGCTTTTGATTACTACAAATCTTTTTTTAAAAATGACAGCGAAATACACTGGATAATAAATTACTCCGATGGTACCACTTCCAGGATTAATTGTATCGATGGTTACCTTTTTGTATCAGTTCATTCTCATGTTGATGGCGAGGAAAATTCTGCCAAAGAAATCGGCGCTGGAAATGCGATTTGTGATTATGTTTTTAGCGCGAAAGATGGTTCTCTTGTCGACTAGCGGTATAATTATAAAAGCCACCGTGCGACCGGTGGCTCAAATTGGGGGTAGTTTCCCCGGAGAAGATACGCAGAATAATTTAAGGGGTATTCTGCGCTAAAATTTACTTAGTAAGTATATCATATTCTTTCCCCTGTTACAATATTTTAATTCCAGAAAACTATAAAGTTATGCTGTAAAAGAACCGCCTTTGCAGACGGCCCTTTACCGGAAAAACTTTTTTGAAATAAAACTATATTTGGGGATAGTTCGGTTGTATCTTTCGATACTTTATTATTATAATACTACTTTTTATCCCCTACAATACAAGGAGGCATAAATATGCGTAATGATCCTATTTTATCTTTGAGTCATGTTATCATCTATCTTCGAAAATCCCGCGCCGATGATCCGAACATGAGCGTGGAAGACGTACTCGCAAGCCACGAGCGGCAATTGCAGGAATACGCCACGAAAACTTTCGGCAGTGTTATCCCGGAATCCCAGATTTACCGCGAAGTCGTGTCCGGCGAGACGATTTCTGACCGTCCTGTGGTCCAGCAGGTTCTTCGGCTCATCGAATCTGAAGATATACGTGCCGTGCTTGTGATCGAGCCGCAGCGTCTTTCCCGTGGCGATCTGGAAGACTGCGGCCGTATCATAAATCTTTTTCGTTATTCCCAGACTTACGTTCTTACCCCTATGGTCTCTTACGATCTGTGCGACGAATACGACCGGAAATTTTTTGAAATGGAGCTCACACGCGGCAACGATTATCTCGAATACACAAAAAGGATTCTGCTTCGTGGCCGCCTTGCTGCTGTGAAGCAGGGTGACTATATCGGCAATGTTGCCCCTTACGGATACCGCAAGGCTGTCATTGCCGATGGCAAAAAGCGGCACCATACGCTGGAGATCGTTCCGGAAGAGGCGGACGCCGTAAAAATTATGTTTACTATGTACGCAGACGGCACCGGATTCCCGACCATTGCCCACCACTTGGACGCTCTCGGCATAATTCCGCGCAACGGGGATCACTGGAAAGTTGCTACACTCAAAGACATGTTGGAAAATCCGGTTTATATCGGTAAAATCCGCTGGAATTGGAAAAAGACGAGGAAAGTTGTCGAGGATGGAGAAATCCGGAAGATACGCCGGAGAGACGAGAACTGCCTTTTGTTCGATGGCTTGCACCCTGCCATTATCGATAAGGATCTGTACGATCGCGCGAATGCGATCCGGAAATCACGGCCGCACGTTCGCAAAAACTCCCAGCTCTCTAATCCTTTCGCCGGTTTACTTTTCTGCGAATGTGGAACCGCCATGAGCATGAAAAGATATGTTAATCACGGCCGCTCCGGTGATCGTGTGCTCTACAGCATGATCTGTAACGACCAGACATACTGCCATACAAAATCTGTATCTTACAGCGACTTCATTGATCGCGTCATTTCTGTGCTCCGCGATGCCATAAAAGATTTTGAGGTTAAGCTCTCGGACGATTGCACCGGTGCAACTATCGCCCTAGAAGCACATATTCATGCTCTGGAAAGCAACCTTAATCAGCTCCGGAAGAAAGACGAGCGGCAAAAGGACGCGTACGAAAACGGCGTTTACTCTCTGTCCGATTATATCGCAAGAAATTCAAAGATTCAGGATCAGATCCGGAAAACGACTGCTGCACTCGATACTGCCAAGTCAACCCCGCTTCCTTCTGTGGATTATTCCGGAAAAATCGTTAAATTTCAGGCTTGTATTGACAGCCTGCTGGACGATTCCGTTTCTGCCGTCGAGAAAAATCGGTTGCTTAAAGAATGTATCGAGCGGATCGACTACCACAACGATATGCCGTCTCTTCCCGGTGTTGGCCGGCATGTAGACAATATTTTCGATCTTAAGATTTCTTTACGCCTTTAACCCCCATGATGAATGTTATAATGAA
>ERZ1034915.141-NODE-141-length-46967-cov-7.010296_pt1 | contig 46967 bp, 36 predicted proteins | sample MGYA00520592_ERZ1034915 | MGnify/ENA primary metagenome ERZ1034915 (study PRJEB33766, sample SAMN09781787) | gut metagenome | biome: gut microbiome | host: Homo sapiens | place: Madagascar | study: EMG produced TPA metagenomics assembly of the PRJNA485056 data set... | reverse complement strand
GGCTCAGCGTGACCAATCCGACCGCTGAAACCATCAGCTTCACGATCGACGGCAAACTGACCCACTTCTACGGGAAAGCCCTTCCTTTCCGGGCGGAGCAGAAACTCGCACCGGGTCAAAGTGTCACCATTTCCGTCCCGGGGCAGCCCGCCCTGAACGGACACTGGCAGCTCGACTGGACCGTCCACTCCGGCAGCGACGCCGCGACCGGCAAGGCGGGACTTGCGATCCTGCCCGCCCTGCCCGCCTATCAGGCGAAGCCGGACGACTTCAAGTTCGGCGTCTGCTCCCATCCCGGACGCTGGGCGGAGGGGGAACGCGAACTTGAAGCGCAGGCGACCGCCCGTATCGGCGCGGCATACGTGCGTACCGGCGTCGACTGGAGCAACATCCAGCCGACCGCAGCCCCGCCGGACTACCGGCTCTTCGATTCGGTCGTCGACCTGTTCGCCCGGCACGGCATCGAAACGCAGGGCATGTTCGGCTTCTGCGCCCGCTGGGCCGCGCCGGAATCCACCCGCAACGCCCCAAAGTGGCAGGAGTGGAACCGCGCCAAACCCGACCTCGACGCGTGGAAAAGCTATGTGGAGGCCACCGCCCGTCATTTTCAGGGACGCATCCGCATCTGGGAGATCTGGAACGAACCCGATCTTCATGCGTTCAGCCACTTCAGCGCCGCCGACTACGTCGACCTCGCCCGGGTGGCCCACGCCACGGTCAAGGCGGTCGATCCCGGCCTGACCGTATTCTCCGCCGGTTTCGCGGGGCTCAGCCCCCATCCCGGGCGGCGCGACCCGGACTATCAGTATAAAGTGATGCGCGACGGCAAGCAGTATTTCGACGTGCACGCCTATCACGGCCACAGCAACTACGCGACCTACGCCCGGCAGATCGACGAGCGGCTGCTGCCGCTGCGGGAAAAGGCCGGCGTCACGATTCCGTGGTACGCCAATGAAACCGCGGTCAGCGCGATCGGCGGCACCGAGCGCGAACAGGCTTCGGCGCTGTTCAAGAAGCTGCTCTTTTCGTGGAGCCGGGGCGCGATCGGCTACAACTGGTACGACCTGCGCAACGACGGCTTCACCGCCACCGACCCGGAACACCATTTCGGACTCCTGACCCACGATTTTCAGGCCAAGCCGGTGCTGAGCGTCTATCATACGCTGGCCCGCTGTTTCCGGGGCGCGCGGTTCGAGCGCAACCTCGAACTGCCCGAAGGGTGCGTCGGCTTTGAATTCAGCAACGGCCCCGACCGGCTGCTGGCGGTCTGGAACGAAGCCGATACCGCGACCGGCCCCATTCCGGTACTCACCGACGCCCGCCGCGCCGAACGCATCGACCTGATGGGCAACGCCGTCAACCAGCCGCTCGCCGCCGGGCTGACGCTGCTCGACCTGACCGCCGCGCCCGCGATTCTCCGGCTCGAAAACGCGAAGCGGGCCGAACTCAAGCCGGAGCTGATCAGCTTTGAATCCGGTGCCGTCGTGCCCGGCCAGCCTTTCGCGTTGACGCTGACGCTCGCCAATCCGACCGGCAAAGCCGCCGATTTCAAACTCGCATTCCGGCCGAAAAAGGGCATCACGCTGACCCCGGCCGAAACCACGGTACATGCCGCTCCGGGGCAGAAGCAGGTAGTGACCGTGAACGGGAAAGCCGCCGCCGACAGCCGCCCGGACCGGGTACGGCTTGCCTACAGCCTCGCCGGGACTCCGTTCCACGGTGAATTCGACGTGCCGCTCCGGGCCGCGACCCGCATTCCCGCCGGTGACGGCAACTACCGCCGGAAGCCGGACTTCCGGCTGGACCGTCCCGCTCAGGTGGTCTCCTATTGTGAGGGTGATCCGAGCAAGCGTCATCTGGTCTGGCAGGGACCGGAGGACCTCAGCGCGGGCGTATATCTGCGCAAGGACGCCGAAGAGCTGGAAATCTACACCGCCGTCACCGACGACGTGCATGTCCAGCCCGCGACCGGCACCGACATCTGGCAGGGCGACAGCATCCAGTTCGCGCTCACCATCCCCGGACAGAACGGCTCCTGGAAGATCGGATTAGCCCGCCTCGCGAACGGCAGGGCGCAGACCTTTGTATGGGAAGCCCCGACCGGATTCGATCCGGCGGCCGCCACCGATGCGATCCGGCTGACCACCTTCCGCGACGACAAGGCGCACCGCACCGCCTACCGCGCCAGGCTGAAGCTCGACGCCTTCGGCCTCACCGAACAGAGACTGCGCGACGGCATCCGCTTCAATCTGCTGATCAACGACAACGACGGTGAACTCCGGGAAGGCTTCATCCAGATCGCCCCCGGAATCAGCGAATGGAAGAACTTCGAGAAATTCCCGCTGATCGTCTTTGAATAATTTCCCATGACAGCGGGACTGCCTGCCGATAACTCCGGCAGGCGGTCTTGTTTTTTCAAGAGAAAATCGGCAGCAGACTCACTTGTCGCGCAGCCGGCGGCGGGTGTCGGCGGCGATCCGCCAGAATTCCAGCAGAATCCGGGGCGCGCACCACACTGTCAGGGTCGAACCGGAAACGTCCCGCCACTCCGGCAGCGGATACTCGTAAATCCGCCGCAGCGCCGCCCTCCGCCCGAAATACTGGATGAAACGCGAAAAAAGCTCCACATCGAAAATCCACCGCGTGACCAGCGGCTCCCGGAACAGGATTTTCGCAGTGCGAACCCGCAGCAGTTTCGCACCGCACTGCGTGTCGTAAACCGGCAGCCTCAGAAAGAGCGATGCCAGCGTCGCAAAACAGCGCCCGACCAGATGGCGGAACACCGAGCGGCGGATATCCGCGCCGAGCCGCTGCAGCCGGCAGCCGCACACGATCTCCAGCCGCGGCTTCCCCTCGAACAGCTCCACCATCACCGGAATCAGCCGCAACGGGGTCGAAAAGTCGGCGTCCCAGTATCCGACCAGCGGCGCTTCACTCTCCACGGCGGCCGCCATTCCGGCGCGCACCGCTTCGGCCTTGCCTCCGTTGCGCTCCAGCGTCACCACGCGGATCTGCCACGGGAAACGCTTCACCAGCTCCTCCAGCATCACTCCGGTCCCATCCCGGCTTCCGTCGTCGACGAAAACCAGCATCAGCTTCGGCTGTTCGGAGAGGAAGGCCGAAACCGCAGGCACATTCAACCGCTTCTCTTCATTGTAACAGGGAATCACGACACAGATATCCGGCATACCGCCTCCAATGACAATCCGGGCAGATGGAGCCCGCACGCCGCGGGAACTCCCTCCAGCACCGCTTCACAATAAAACAACCGGTGCAGCAGCGCATTCAGCCATCCGGGCGAAATCGCGCCGCCGCCGATCCCGCCGCCCGCCGATCCGCGCATCAGTTCCAGCAACCGCACCGGATACAGCGAACAGAAAAACGAACGGCACTCCAGCACCTCCAAACCGCTCCGCTCCAGCACCGCCGCCAGATCGGCGCGGTCGTAGCGCCGGAAATGACGCAGCCGCCGGTCATGTTCCCCATACAGGCGGCTTCCGGCCGGAACTGTGATCAGCAGCACGGCTCCGCGCGGAAGCCCGCCGGCCAGCATTTTCAGGAACCCGGCATCATCCTCCAGGTGTTCGAGCACATCGAACAGCGTCACGCAGGAAACCTCCGGCAGGATCGCGGCGTCCAGCGCCCGTTCCGCCCGGATCCGCCCCGGCGCCGCCGTTTCCAGCTCCCGCATGGTTCCGGCATCGAACGCGGCGTCCACCGCCCGGAATCTCCAGCGCGGCAGCTCTGCAGCCATCCGCCTGAGCAGATACCCGTCACCGCAGCCGAAGTCCAGCAGCGTCCCTTCCCCGCCCCCGATCCGCCTGCGGAGCAGCCGCATCAGGAAATCCGCGCGCGCCAGCTCCCAGAAGTGGCGCGTTTGAACCGGCGTTCCGGTTCTTCCTTGTTCATTGAGATCCAAGCTGCGCCTCCACCAGTTCCAGATTCCGCCGGGTCTGCCCGTCGCGCGGCTTCAGTTCCAGCACCCGCCGCCACTCCCGCGCGGCCCGCTCCCGGTCCCCGGAAAAATAACCGGCCAATCCCGCCGCGAAGTGGAGCTGGAACTCCACGCCGCTGCCGTCCGCGACCTGCTTTTCCAGCAGCGCCGCCGCTTCGGGGGCCTTTCCAACCGCCGCCAGCTTCCCCGCCGCCAGCGAATAGGCTGGCGGCAGGAAAATTTCAGGCGCGACAAAAGCATCCCGTCCATTTGAGCGCAGCACTCCGGCCAGCTCCTCCGCCGTGGCCGCCATCCCGGCCATCAGCCGGGCGTGGGCCGCCAGCAGCACCGCGGTATTCCTGAACTGCGCATCGCGCGGAGGCTCCTGCCGGGAGGAGGCGCGGTTGAAAAGTTCGCCGGTCTCGTAGAGCAGCTCCGGCAGCTGCCGGTTGATCGCCACTTCGCCCAGCCCCTCCAGCGCGCGCTGCGCCGGATTCTCCACCGCCGCCGCGCGCCCGAACAGCAGCCGGGTATCCGAAAAAGTTTCCAGATAGACCCAGTCCGTCAGCAGATAACCGGCCAGCAGAATCCCCGCCGTCCATGCAGAAACGCGCGGCAAACGGCGGAACAGCCCCCGCCCCGCCACTCCGATCCAGCACCACACCGCCGCCGACAACAGGAAATTGTACCGTTCCGCATAGTTTGAATTGGTCAGCGCCCCGCTCGACAGCAGCGGCAGAGCAAGAAACACGAATCCGGCGGCGAACGCCATCTGGAAGCGGTTCGGCACCCGGCTTTTCCGCCCGGCCCATATCACGGCGGCCAGCACCGCCGCCGCCCACAGCAACTCAGGAAGCATCTCCGGCAGCGTCAGGCGCGGATGGATCGGATTCAGTGAAAACGGCCAGACCGCCCCTCCGAAATAGCGCAGCAGATTCGCCGCATCGGCGATGCCGGAGGCGTGCGAGCCGGAGAGTTCGCTGAACGTCATCGCGCTGACCAGCGCCCCGCCGGCAATTCCGGCTGCTCCGACCGGCCACAGCAGCCGGAAAAGTTTTCCCCACTCGCCGGGAAAGCGGCACCATGCGTACAGCGCCATCACGCCCGGCAGCGGCAGCGCCGACGGCTTGAACAGGAACGCAGCGAACATCAACAGCACCGTTCCGGCCCCCGCCTTCTCCCGGCGGCAATCGCGCAGAAAGGACAGGAATGCCGCCAGCGCGAACAAGGTGCACCCCATCCCCTTGCGGTCGGCGATCCACGCGGCCGTTTCGCACTTGCCCGGATTCCACGCCCAGAGCAGCGTCAGCAGCAGCGCCGCCGACGCCGGAACCCGCAGTTTGCGCAGGATCAGGAACAGCAGCGCCGCGCAGCCGCCCAGCATCAGCAGCTGCACCGCGTGGTAGCCCGGCGCCCACGTCCCGAACAGGGCGTGGTCGATCATCAGCGAGAATGTGGTCAGCGGCGTGTAGACCGTCTGCAGATTGGTGGTGAAATTGTGGAGCAGATTCGCCCAGCTCATGCCGATATACGGATTGTCGAGGATGAAGTTCGCGTCATCCCATTCATACAGGAAGCCGTAATTGAGCGACGGCAGGAAAGGCAAAATCGCCAGCAGCGCCGCCACTGCCGGGCGCCAGGCCCCGCGCCGGTTCATGGCATCGCCTCCGCCCGCTTCAGGTTTTCGCGCAGCCTCGCATCGCCGGGACGCAGTTCCAGAGCGGCGCGCCACTCCCGGCGCGCCCGTTCAAAATCTTTCGTCAGGAATCCGGCCAGCCCGGAAGAGAAATGCAGCTGGTATGCGTCGCCCGCCTTGCGCTTCAGCTGAAGTTCAAGAAGAGCTGCCGCTTCCGCCGCGTTGCCGTCCTGAATCAGCCGCCCCGCCGCCAGCGAATAGGCCGGCGGCAGGAACGCCTCCGGCGTGTAATAGTCGCGCGGCACGTCGGCCGCCAGATATGCCGCCAACTCCCGCCCGGCGGCGGCCTCTCCGGCCATGCTCCGGGCCAGCCGGGTCAGCAAAGTTCCCATGTCGGAATACATTTTGCGCCGACTTTCCGGCTGAAAAGGCTGCTGCGCCAGAAAAAGCGCGCCCGCCTGATGCAGCAACCCGGGATCGCTCCGGTTCACCGCGACCAGCGCCAGCCCCTCCAGCGCCTTCGGCGCGGGGCGGTCGGCCGCGGCGGCCCTTCCGAACAGCAGCCGCGTATCCGAAAAGGTTTCCAGATACACCAGATCCGTCAGCAGGCAGCCGGCCAGCAGAATACCGGCCGCCCATGCGGAAACGCGCGGGAAACGGCGGAAATATCCCCCGCCCGCCACGCCGATCCAGCACCACGCCACCGCCGAAAGCAGGAAGTTGTAGCGGTCGCAGTAATCCGCGTTGGTGAAGCCCCCGCTGGTCAGCACCGGCAGCGCGGTTCCCAGAAACGCCAGCGTGAACAGCAGTGAAACCCGGAGCCGCTCCCGGGAACGCCCGGCGGCGCACCACAGCCCCGCCGCCAGAACCGCTCCCCACGCCAGCTCCGGCAGCAGCGATCCCCACACGGGGCGCGGATGGATCGGATTCAGCGAAAACGGCCAGACCGCCGCCCCGAAGTAACGCAGCACATACCGGAAATCGGGCGCACCGCCTCCGCCGGAAACCGACAAATCCCGGAACGTCATTCCCATCACCAGCAGCGCGCCCGCGCAGCCCGCCGCCATGACCGGCCACAGCAGCTTCAGCAGTTTCCGGTACTCTCCCGGATGGCGGCTCCACGCGTAGAAGCACATCACGCCGGGCAGCGGCAGCACCCACGGCTTGAACAAAAAGGCGATCAGCATCAGCACCGGGGCCGCCCACCCCGCCCGTTCCCGGCGGCAGTCCCGCATGAAGCACCAGAAAGAGGCGAACGCGAAAAACGAACTGGCCAGTCCCTTGCGCTCCGCAATCCACGCGACGCTCTCGCACTTGCCCGGATTCCACGCCCACAGCACCGCCAGCAGCAGCGCCGCCGATGCCGGAATCCGCAGCCGGCGCATAATCAGGAAAAGCAGCGCGCTGCAGCCGCCGTACAACAGTAAATTGACCAGATGATAACCACCCGCCCAGTCGCCGAACAGAGCATGGTCGGCCATCAGCCATACCGAAGTCAGCGGCGTATAGACGGATTGCAGGGTCGTGGTGAAGGCGTGAACCAGATTCGGCCAGTTCAGCGCGATATGTGCGTTTTCGGTCACGAAGCCGCCGTCGTCCCACTCGTACAGGAAACCGTAACCGAGCGACGGCAGGAAAGGCAGCACGGCGCAAACCGCCGCGACCAGCGGAAAATACCGCCGGAAACGCCGCACTGATTGCATCCACCCGGAAATTCTACCCGATTCCATCCAGTTCTCCCTGTCCGATTCGGATAAAGTACATGTTTTCCGGCTGAATTGCAAGTTTTTTTCCGCAAATCCGGCTACGGACTGAGCCCGCAGAACGCCAGCGGTATGCACAGCACGTCGTACACCAGCAGAAACGGCGCGCCGACTCCGTGGATCGCGTGGTCCACGCCGTTGCCGAACATGCCCAGCGGCGCCCCCAGCGTCATCTCCAGGCAGCCGAGCGGCAGCAGAAAAATATTCAGCATGTGCTTCCCGGTTTTAAGGAGATGCGCGCTGCCCGCGCGCATGCTGCGGATGATATACGGACTTGCCTGCCGCGCCACCTTGATCGCAATCGGAGTCAGGATCGCAATGGTCACCGGATCGATCGCCTCCGCCCGCTTCGCCGGGAAGCAGAGAAAACCGGCAACCAGCACCGGCAGCAACAGTTTACGCGCCGTCATATCCCGCCTCCTCAGAACTTCAGATATTCATAATAGGTTGCGATTTTGTCGGAAGGGCCGGTCACTCCGTCCGAACGGAAGGAGTAGACCAGCCGCGAGGTCGGACGTCCTTCGGGAGCCGCCTGCCGGACCGTGACCGTATAGTATTCCGGCTCATTCCACGAGAAACTCCGCTGCAACTGCGGCAGCACCAGTTCATCGAGCTGGTCGCCGAGCGGCGTGCGCTCCTTGCGCCACAGTTCCAGCGCCCGCAGCACCTCTTTGGCCTGCTCTTCCTCCAACTGCGCCATCGTCCGCAGCATCGTGTAGTTCACGGTGTAGATCGACGGGTTGCCCGACGGAATCCCGAACTGGCGGATCAGCGTCAGCCGGCCGTCCTTATCCAGCGGCAGCAGCGTTTTCGCGGCCGGAAGCCACAGCAGCTCCTCCCGGAACTGCGGCGAAGCGTTGCGCGGCAACGCGTTCATGTCGATGCCCTCATAATCCGCCACCTCGAAGCCGTCGGTACGCGATTCGTCATCAGTGTCGATGTAATCGCTCAACTGATCGGCGAACTCCCCCAGCAGGTCGGTCACCGCCGATTCGGTGTCGCGGTCATACGAAAACACGTCCAGCGCATTCACATTCGTCATCGCAACGCCGCTCAGCGCACTGGTGATCACGAATTTCACCGGAGTTCCGTAGTAGTCGATCTCATGCTCGATGCTGTCGGCCAGGTAGCGGTCGGTATCGTAATCCTCATACTTGATGTCCTCGGCGCGGCTGGTGCCGTAGAGCTGCCGGTCCGCTTCAATCAGGTAACGCACCCGGTTGCCCGCCCCCTCCGCGATGTAGCCCGAACGCATCAGGTCGGTATACGTCGCCACTCCGACCGTGCTGACCCGCGACACGGCGACCAGCGCCAGCACCAGCAGTCCGGCGGTGGCCAGCATCGCCAGCGCGCTGACCAGCGCCGCGCCGCTTTCATGCGAACGATCCGGCTGTATCCGAACTCTCATCACCGTCCGCCTCCTCCCCCGCCGCCGCTCTGCTGCAGTGAATTTGCGGAAATCGAACTGGCGGAAACCGCCAGCGCGGTATTGCCGCTGGTTCCGGCGGTACGGCGCAGCCAGCGTTCCTGCGTGCCGTCCTGCCACTCGATCGTCAACTGAATCGCCATCGGAATCCCCTCAAGCTCATCCTCGTTCCAGTCATCGTACCAGTCGACCGCCGCGTCGGACTGCCCCTCCGCGCCGTATTTGAAATAGATATTCCGCACGCCGGAGGTGAGTTTTTCGGTTTTGAACTTCTGCGCTTCCAGCTCCAGCCACGGCAGCAGCGGTTCGGTCGACCAGTCGCACAGCAGCTCATCCCCGTCCCGGTACAGCCGTACGAAACGGAAGGCATCGCCGCCGCTGCGGGTGCGGCCCAACGCGGTCAGGTAAAGCTCATCCGATTTCCCCTGAAACACATAACGGTCCTCCCCCTTATCCTCGTCCGGCCACAGGAACGGCACCGCCCCCCGGAACACGGTTTCCGCCAGCCGGTCGATCGCCTGATTGCGTTCCAATTCGCTGCCGATCTTCTGCGCCTGTCGCCAGCTCCGCGAAAACGCCGCCAGCGAAGTCCCGATGATCAGGCCCACCAGCGAAAAAATCGCCATCGCCGCCATCATTTCCAGCAGCGAAAAGCCGCGCCTACTGCGCTGAAGTCGAAGAAGCCGCATTCTCATAATCGATCCTGTCTATCGTCACGGAATCCACCACCTGCCCGTCGCTCTCACGAACCAATTCAATCACACACGCCCGAAGCTGCGCCTGATTTTCCGCCACATTCAGAAAATCGTCCTCCAGCCCCCCCGCATCCTCATAGCGGCAGGTCACCCGGTAGCCGGGGTAATCGAAGAACTCCGCCGTGGGAGGCTCCGGATTGTCCGAAGTCTGGAGCATGTAGTACTCCACCCCCTGCGAAAGCATGTGGAAATTCGTCCACTTCTCCTTCGCCTTGAACAGCCTCCGCTGCGCCGAATTCGCCAGCGTCAGATAGGAGACCACCCCCAGCGACAGAATCGCCAGCGCCACCACCACCTCAATCAAGGTGAAAACGGCGCGGGCTTTCCCCCTGTCCCGGCAGTAATTGTGACGGTACGACAGCATATCAGAACGCGATTCCTTCCTCGACCATCAGGCGGCCGGTCAATGGAGAGATGGTCATGACCCGGCTCCAGTCACGAAACTGAAGCCGGAATTCGCGCACACCGGAGGCACTGCCGTCGGGAAAGAACCGGAACACCTCAATGCGGTCGCCGACATTGCCCAGTTCCCCGGTCTCGGTATTCATCACAAACTCCTCGGGCAGCAGCCACTTCAACTCCGCGAAACTGGCCGGAGTGTCAAATTCTTCACTCTCCGGCTCCTGGTCCGGCGGTTCGAGCAGGATCACGGCGTCGCGGTCGACTTCGACCGGTTCGGGATCGCCGGAGCGGAAGGAGCGGTCCTCCGGCAGGTAACAGATGACCCGGTCCCGTCCCAGCTCGGCGGCCTGCGCGCGCGCGGCCATGCAGAACTGCCGGAAGGCCAGCACGCTGTTTTCAAACTGCGCCGGACCGGAACGCTTCCGCAGCATCGACACCGAAATCCCCAGCACCAGCGTCATAATCGCGACGACGGCGACCAGCTCAATCAAAGTGAAGTTGTTCCGGCGCAACGCCATTTGCTCTTATTCCCAGTTGTTGATATCGGCGTTCTCGCCCTCGCCGCCGGGCTGGCCGTCGCCGCCGTAGCTGGAGAGGTCGAATTCACCGTGTTCGCCGGGGAACACGTAGACGTAATCGTTGCCCCACGGGTCCTTCGGCACATTCGGCTTGATGTAGGGGCCGTCCCACTTCTCGGCCTGGTCGACGTTTTCGGTCAGCGCCTCAAGCGACTCGGGATAACTGCCGGTGTCGAGTTTCAGGTCCATCAGCGACTGTTCGATCAGCTTGATCTGGGTCTTGGCGGTGCTGATTTTCGCGTTGCGCACATGCCGGAAGTAGAGCGGCGTCGCAATCGACGCGAGCATCACCAGGATCACGATCACAACGACCACCTCAATGAGGGTAAACCGGCCGCGTTTGAAGTTCTTGTTCTGTTTCATAGTTCAAATCTCCTTAAGGTTGAGTAACGTTTAATTGACCTCGTTGATTTCCATGATCGCCATGAAGATGGAGACCACGACCACCAACACCATCAGCGCCAGAAACACGATCACCACCGGTTCGAAGAGGCTCAGCAGCCGCTTCACCTTGCGGCGGGTATTCTCCTCAAGGTGGGCGGCGCTCTTGGTCAGCATCGCGCCGACCGCGCCGGACTCCTCGCCCACCCGGATCCGCGCCGCCAGGCCGGGCGGCACAAAGGGGTTTCCGCTCAGGCCGGCGGAGAGCTTTTCGCCGCCGCGCAGCCGCCCTTCCAGATTGGAAAAGCTCGCGCGGATCACCTGATTCTGGATCACCCGCGTCGCGATACGCACGGTGCGGATGATGTCGACATGGTTGCTGACCAGAATCGCCAGCGTCCGCATGAATTTTCCCATCTCCATCTCCACAAGCAACTTGCCGAAAACCGGCACCCGCGTCGCGATCAGGCTGCGCCATTCGCGCAGCTGGGCGATGCCGTAGCGCCACTTCAGGATCAGCCAGCCGCCGATCAGCGCCGCCGGAACAATCCAGCAGGCGTGCATGATCACCGTGCTGACCGTCGTCAGGAACACCATCGAACCGGGCTGCTCGCGCCCCATGTCCGCGAAAATCTGCGCGAAACGGGGCACGAACACCGTAAACATCAGGATCGCGACCATCACCGTGATGCTCAGCACCACCGCCGGGTAGATCGAACTGGAGACCACGAATTCACGCATTTCTTTGCTTTCGGACATGAAACGCTGCAGCTCCTCGACCACCTCCGGCAGACAGCCGGTCTCCTCGCCGGTTTCGATCAGGTTCGCATAGAAGCCGGGGAACACCGAACCGTAGGAGCGCACCAGATCCGAGAACTTCTTGCCCTCGTGCAACCCCTGCCGCAGCGTATTGGCCAGATCGCGCAGTTCGTCGTCCGACGCGCTTTCGCTGATGATCGCCAGCGACCGCTCCAGCGGGATGTTCGCCGAAAGCAGCGGAGCGAGCTGACTGGTGAATTCATAGCTGTCCACCTTGCGGTGCGGCAGCCAGCGACGCGGCCCCGCCTCCTCGCCGTCGGCTTCGCCGCAGCAGCGGATCGGGGTCATTCCCCGGCTGCGCAGCTTGGCGGCGGCCTCCTGCATGGAATCGGCTTCGATGTCGATTTCCGTGCCGGATCTGCCGGGAGCTGCGGCGATATATTTATAACGGGGCATAAGCGGGTTCCTCCCTTATCCTTCCTGCGCCGAACGGGCCAGTTCCTCGGCGGTCGTGACGCCGGCCCTGACCTTCGCAATGCCGTCCTCGCGCAGCGTGACCATGCCGTTCGCAATCGCCAGCCGTTCCAGTTCGGAGCTGGGGACGTTTTTGTTGACCGCCTGCCGGATGTCATCGTTCATGCGCAGCAGCTCGAAAATGCCGCACCGCCCCTTGTAGCCGGTGCCGTTGCAGCGGCGGCATTTGCCGCCGGAGGCATCGGAGCCCGTTCCGCGGCAGGCGGTACAGGTCTTGCGCACCAGCCGCTGCGACAGCACGCCGTAGAGCGCCGACGCGACCAGAAAGCTTTCCATGCCCATATCGATCAGGCGGGTCACCGCGCCGACCGCGTCGTTGGTGTGAAGCGTCGAGAGCACAAGGTGTCCGGTCAGCGCCGCATTGATCGCGATGTCGGCGGTTTCGCGGTCGCGGATCTCGCCGACCAGAATGATGTCGGGGTCCTGGCGCACGATCGAGCGCAGTCCCGAAGCGAACGTCACGCCGATCTTGGAATTCACCTGCATCTGGCAGAGGCCGGCCATCTTGTATTCGACCGGGTCCTCGACGGTGATGATCTTCTTCCTGTGGTCGTTCAGCTGCGCGATCACGCTGTACAAAGTGGTGGTTTTGCCGGAACCGGTCGGCCCGACCACCAGGATCATCCCGTGCGGAATCTGAATCAGTTCGTTGAACTGCTCCAGATCCCGGTCGGACATGCCGAGGGTGCGCAGATCGAAAGTGACCGCGTCGTTGTTCAGCAGGCGCAGCACAATGCTCTCGCCGGTCAGGATCGGGATGGTGCTCACGCGCATATCGAGCTTGACCCGCCCGACCTGAAAGTTGGTGCGGCCGTCCTGCGGCAGGCGGCTTTCGGCGATGTTCAGGCCTGCGATCAGCTTGATGCGCGACGCGATCGCCGGGAACTGGGAACGCGGGACATTCATGATTTCAGCCAGCACGCCGTCCACCCGGCAGCGGATCGACACCGAATCCTCGCCCGGCTCCACGTGGATGTCCGACGCTCCCAGCTCGATCGCGCGGTTGAACACATCGTTGACCAGCCGCACGATCCGCGCTTCGCCGGCCATCGTGCGCAGGGTGTTTTCGTCCTCGGCGCCGGTCACGGAAAGCTCGTCCTCCTCCGGCTCATTCTGGCTGAGACGGCCGAGCAGCCGTTCCAGGAAGGGGCGGCGAACCAGTTCAAACTCGCAGCGCAGCCCGACCGCGCGGCTGAACAAATAGACCTGTTTATCCAGATCGTAGGGATCGCAGATCAGCAGGCGCATCGAATTTTCATCCCAGGCGAAGGGCAGACAGAGATTCGCATTCAGACACTCGGCGGAGAGGCCGGGGTAGACTTCGGGTTCGGTCAACTCTTCTTCGTCCGCCAGCGGCAGGTGGAACACCTCGCCGTAGAGCGCCAGCAGCTCCGGCTCAGAAACCGCCCCGGCTTCCAGCAGCCGCCGGTCAGCGACACGGCTGCCGGATTCCGCGAGAAAACCGGCGTAGTCCGGGAAACGCTCCGTCAGCTTCGCCGCGAGCGTTTTCACCAAATCAGTGTGAGTTGCCGCATCCGCCATTTCAGTTCAACTCCGTTTTGGGGTCGGTGACGCCGGGCTGCTTCGGCACGGCTTCGACCTTCACCTTGAGGCGCTCCGCGTCCTCTTTATCCTTCTTTTCCATATCGCTTTCAAAGAGACTCAGCGCCTTGACCGAGCTGTTATAGCGCCGGATCATCTCCTCGACCGGACTTTTCCCGTTTACGATATAGCCGGTCACCAGCACCAGCAGCTCGGTCCGTTCGACCGACTGGTTGGTATTGCCGAAGAAACGCCTCAAAAACGGGATATCCGCAATGATCGGCACCGACTGGAGCCTGTCATTATTCTTTTCCTGAATCATGCCGCCGATCACCATGGTTTTTCCGTTGGCGATGGTCATAGCGGTATTCAATACGCGCGTGCTGATGACCGGTGTATCCGTCGCACTGGTAATGGTGTTTTTTATCGCCTCGGAAACCTTCTGTTCGATCTGCATCGAAATCAGGTCGGTACTGGTCACCTGCGGAATCAGACTCAGGATGATGCCGGTTTCCTCATAAGTGTAACTGCGCGTCACATTGCCGGTGGCGGAATCCGAAGTCGTCAGGTCCTGAGTCAGGATCGGCACATCCTGCCCCACCTGAATCTTCGCGGTGGTATTGCTGGTGACCAGCAGCTGCGGGCTGGAGATCACCTTGATGTTGTCGCGCCCGGCCAATGCCCGCAGATAGCCGAAGTTTTCTTCGGGGTTGTCCTTGTCGAAGATACCGAGCTTGAACCCTTCGGAGGAGGAATCGTTCATCCCGATGTCGTTGAAATTGGTTCCGGTGGAGACGCCGGTGCCGCCGCCGTAACTGACGTTGTTGAACTGAAGCCCGAATTCGTTGCTGTCGGTCAGGGTGATTTCCACGATCAGAATCTGGAACAGCACCTGCGCCGGCACCACATCCAGCCGGTCGAGCAGCGCCTTGATCATCGCATAGGTGCGCGGCGTGGTGCGGATCACCAGCCGGTTCTGAACACCGTCAGCGAAAAGCCGCACCGGAGTATTGAACACGTTGGAAACCAGATCCAGTTCCGTATTGGATTGATTGTTGGTCGAATACCGGTTCTGGCTGTTGGTATTGGTGTTCTGATTCCGGGTCTGCTGCGTGGTGATCTGCGAAGTCCGGGTCTGCTCGGAGGTGCTGTTGCTGCGGTTGAAGCTCGTGTCCACCGTCAGCGAAGTTCCCTGCGTGGAGAAGATCACCGACAGCGCCTGCGCCAGATACTCCGCCTTGTCGTGGGTGACCTTGTACACGTACATCCGTTCCTGCGTGGAGGAGTCGGCGTTATCGAGGATACTGATCCAGTTGCGCACCTCTTTGATCGCCTCCTCCGTCGCGGCGGTGACCGCGAGAATCTGAATCCGGTCCACGCCGGTCAACTGCACCGCTCCGGGGACTTCGGTCTTATCGGTCGCCAGCACCACCGGGAACCCCAGCACCGGCAGCACCTCCGAAAGCTCCTGCGCGATCGCCGACGGCTTCACATTGCGGCAGTGGACCACCGCACGCGGCCAGTTCTGCCTTCCCGGCTGGTCCAGCAGCTCGAGCACCTCCTTGAGCTTCGGAATATTTTCCAGCCGGTCGCAGAGCACGATCACATTGGAGCGGGCCGCCTCGACCGCCACTCCGGCGGGACTCAGGAAAGGCTTCAACTGCGCGACCGCGTCCTTGGCGGTCACATTGAACAAAGAATACGAGATCACCTCCGCCCCGCTGGTCAGCCGGTTCCGGTTACGCAGCGCGGAACGCCCGGGGAGCTTGGCGGCGGGCATGATTTCGAGCAGCTGGCCGTTGCGGATCGCGCCCGCTCCGGCAAGCTGCAGCGTCTGGTCGAAGGCTTCCCACAGTTCGCGGCGGGTCATGCGCGAATTCAAATTCAGCGTCACGGTGCTCTTGAGATCGCTGTCAGCGGTGAAGTTGAAGCCGAGGATGTCTGCGAACGCCGGCAGCGTATCCACCAGCGGCGAACTGTTGAAAACCAGCACCACGTCGAGCATCTCGTCCGCATCGAGCGTCATCAGGTCCTCATAGTATGGCGGCGGCGTGGCGGGCCGGCCGGGCGACCGCTCCGGGGACGGCTTCGCCCCGTCGCGGGAGACGGCGGCGGCCATCTTGTCGAACTCCGCATCAGTGGGATTCACCTGCTTTTCGCCGACCGCATCGGGCAGCTTTTCCGCGGCTTCGGTGAACTTGCGCTCCTCGTTGCGCCTGATGAAGTCGAACTTGTCATCCGGCTCCCGGTTCTTCTGCTCCTCGGAGCGCTGTTCCGCCTCCATCAGCGACTCGCAGCCGCCGGAGCAGAGCAGTCCGAACAGCAGCGAAGCCGAACACACCATCGACAGATACCGGCGCTGATTGTAAGAGAGTTTACGCGACATAATCTTTTTTCCTGATCCCAATTATAAGTTTATGATGCCTGCATCGATTAACGGTTGTTGCGGTTGTTGCCGCGTCCGGGAGCCGCCGAGCGATTGTTGTTCTGGTTCTGCTGGCTGTTCTGCCGGATCAGCTGCTCCATCACGCGCATCTGCCGCATCATCATGAACTGCTGCATCTGCTGCGCGTTGGGCCGGTTCCGCCGGGCGGCGGCCGCGGCGGCAGCCACGGTCGAAGGCAGATTCTTGGAAGCGGTTTCCAGCTGCAATTCCAGCTTGCCGCCTCCCCGGCTCAAAGTCACGCTGTCGGAGCCGATCGAACTGAGCACATAACCGTTTTCCAGCGCTTCGCCGAGCCGCAGAAACTGCTTCAGCGGCGGCTCGGTGACCTGCTGTGCGGTTCCATTGCGGTTATTGGCAGTGCGGCGCGGCGGACCGCCCCGGCGGTTGCGTTTCTGCTGGATGATCGCCCCCTCGAAGTTCCCCACCCGGTAGATGCCGAGCAGCGCCATCTGGGCCGAACCGCCGCCCCAGCGGCTGTTCAGCGCCTCGGGACAGCGCGCCACATTGAAGATATTATTCGCCAGCAGGATCTGCGCGGCCTCGCTGCCGCCGAGCTGCGCCGTCTTCGGGGCCGCCGGCTTCACAGCCGCCGGTTTCCCGTTTTTTGCCGACCGGTCTTTCCCGGCGACATACTGCACTTCGGAAGTCCCGCCCCGGAAAAAGCCCGCCGCCTGATACACGACGCCTCCGGCCAGCAGGAAATTCAACAGAATCAACCAGATTTTCATTGCCGCGCCCCCTGTTTTTCACCTTTTGCGGCCTCCTCCTGAACCGTCTCGCATCCGAGCAGCCTGAGAGTGCCGCTGAAAAAGATCCGTTCGGAGTTCTGAGACTGTTCCGGCCTCAGGTCGACCCGTTTCCATCCGAGCGGCGGCTTCACCTTGCCCAGCTCACGCCAGAAGACGGTCAAAAGCTCCAGAGGAGCCGCAGTATTCACTTCCACCTCCAGAAAGTAAAGATCGTTGTTGAGCCGGCTGCGCCGCGCCGCGCCGATGTTGACCTGTTCCAATTCAGCAGTGCGAGCGGCGGTTTCGATCTTCCGGCGCAATTCGATGTCGGGCAGCCCGTCGCGTGATTCAACCCAGCACTCCCCGGTCAGTTCTTTGAATTTCGCGGAAACCGCGGCAAACTCCTTCTGCTTCGCTTCCGCCTCCTCAAACGCGGCGGCGGCCTTTTTCTGCTCGCGCCGCGCATTCTCCAGCGTATTTTCACTAGGGAACAACCCGGCCAGACTCACGTCGGCGCTGACCAGCAGCACCATCGCCGAAAACAACAGCCCGCCGATGCAGAATATGATTTTAGAGCGGGTGGTGCTCAACAGACTCTTTTTCGGACTCATTTCACCTCTCCCGTCCGGTTCAGTTTCACGGTGATCATGCTCAGCGTATCGTTGACTTTGCGGCTCTGCAGCGTCGCCACCTTGAAGCCGGGCACCTTGCGCAGCGCGGGGCCGATATCGAGATTCTCCTGTGTGGTATGCAGCGTCAGATCGATCCCGGTGTCGGTGATCCGGAAACTGCTGACCAATACCGCGGCAGGAATCACATTCGCGATGCGCGCCAATGTGACCGGCATCTCCCGGTCACCGAAATTCTGCTCCAGCACCCGGTTCATCTCCTTGAGCTCCTTGTCGCGGCTGCGCATCCGACGCTGAATTTCAGCGGTACGGCTTTTGTATCCCGCCGTGCGGGAAGTGATCGAGGAATATTCCGAATGGAACGACAGGATATTTCCTCCGGCATTCCACAGCCACATGCCCAGCAGCAGCACCAGCAGAATCACCGCCAGCCGCAACTGCGAGCGCAGCCGCTGCGGGCGCAACTGCTTCGGCAGCAGCTCCAGCCCGGCCTTCCGGTGCCGGAATCCGGGAGCGGCGACAAACCGCGCGATCAGCAGCTCCGGCAGGAACTTGCGAAAATTCTCCTCGCGATAGCCATCGGAGAAATCGAACTCCTTTTTCAGCAGTTCCACCGCCTCGTCATTGCAGTGAATTCCGGCGGCCGCCGGATGGAATGAACCGTCGGCCCAATAGAAATCCGGTTCGAAAAGCGGCAGGAACACCCTGCTTCCCGCCGGAAGCTCCGGCAACGCCAGAAACGGCGAAATGCAATCGTCCACCTGGAGGCGCAACTCCGCCAGCAGGTCGCAGAACCGGTTCAACTCTTCGCGCGGCGTGACCTGTACGCCGACATTCAGCATTCCCTCCTCATCGGCGGGGTCGGCGGTGAACTGCAACGCCCACTCCGGCGGGAGCTTCAACACCTGCTGCGGCACCTCGAACTGCAACGCCGACGCCAATTCCCGCGGCGACATCTCCGGCATCCGGCTCCGGAAGAAAACCGCCCCCGGAAACGCCGCGCCGATCACCAGCGTCATGTCGCGGCGGCGATCCAGCTTCCGGCAGAGATCCGCCAGCCGGTCCGCCGCGCTCCGCTCATCAGGCGGCACCTCCAGCGCACGGATCACGGTCAGGCGTTTGTGACGGCGCTGCAGGCGCATGCCGTGCAACGTGCCGTCGTTGCCGACCGTCACGATCAGGTATTCCATCGCTCCAAAAAGACGCATATCGCTTTCCTCCGTCACATGCCCGGGGGCGGCGGCGGCATTCCTCCTCCGAAATCACCGTGAGGCGGGAAGCCGCCCGGATGCCCCCCGCCCCAACTGCTTCCTGAGGAACGGCGCGAAGAGGAGACCGCAGTGGAATTCACCGCGGAATCGTCCTGCTTGATCACGGTGACGCCGGCATCTTCGCCGGGAGCCCCCGCCCGAAGCTGCTCAAGGGTGATTCCGGCCTGTTTGACCATGGTGCGGAACTTCTCGCGGGCGGCGTCTTCATCCTCGGAGCGCAATTTTTCCAATTCGGCATACGCTTCCGGGTTGAGCCGTTCCAACATGCGGTTGGCGCGCCGGATATAGAGCCGGTTGCTGTTGCGGATCGAAACCAGTCGCTTCCGGGCGGCCTCCAGCGGAACTTCCGGCAAGGTGATTTCCGCCTTGGCGGCAAGCGCCTGCAATTTCTTCAGCGCGGCGGCGGAATCGGTTTCAAGCAATTTTTCAATTTCGGCAAATTCGGTCGGAAACTTCGCTTTGAGCTGCTCAAACACTTTCTGCCACTCGGCGTTGGCGGCGGCCTGCGTATCGGCGCCGCCGTTGTCCCGGCGACGATTGCCGCCGCGCCCCATCATCGGCAATTCGACGCCGGCCTTGGAAGCGAGTTCGCGGAATTTGCTCATCGCGGCGCGCCGGTCGGAGGACTGGAGTTTTTCATACTCGGCATATTCGGCAGGCAGCTTGGCCTTGATCTCCTCCTGCGCCTTGCGGAAGCTCTCCATCATCGCGCCGCCCATGCCTCCGGGGCCGGAGCGGCGCGAACCGAAATTCCGCCCGCCGCGCTCGCCGCTGCCCGAAGCGGTATTTTCCTGCGCCTCGTTTTCGGCAGCGGAGGCCAGCATGGCCGCGGCAAGCACCGCCGGCACCAGTGTCAGAAATCGATGACTGAACATGATCGTTTTCCCTGTCGTTTATGAATGAATCTGCCTGAAAAGTCACACTTCAATAACGCAGGAAAAAAATCGTTTATTGTCCGTCAGTGCGGATTATTCGGAAAGTAATCGGATTTTTTTAAAAAACGAGGTGGATTTTTCACGATACATCCGCTATTTTATCAGAGCATCTCCGGCCCGGGTGGCGGAATGGCAGACGCAGCAGACTTAAAATCTGCAACTCATAGAGTGTACGGGTTCAAGTCCCGTCCCGGGTACCAGCTCTTGCATCACAGGCGCATCACCGGTCAGCAATCGATGGCGGTACGCTTCACCGGCAGTCCGTTCAGCAATTTCCGCAGGCCGTCCAGAGAAATGGGCTTCAGCAGAACCCCGTCGAACAATCCTTCCAGCTTCGGATCAATCTGGCTGTCGGCCGTAACCGCAATCACCGGTATCTCCCGGAGCACGGGATCGCCGGCAAGCCGCTCCGCCAGTTCGCCGCCGTTCATGCCGGGCATCCACAGGTCGGTCAGGATCACGCAAGGCAATTCCTTCGCCGCCAACTCAAGCGCCTCGGCCCCTGAAGCGCAGGCCAGATACGGCACATCCAGTTTCCGCAGCATCGCTTCGAGCACCTTGAGATTCATCGGCACATCGTCCACCAGCAGCAACGGCCGGGCGAACACCATCGAAGCCTTCTCCTTCCCGGATACGGCGCCCGCCTGCTCCGGCGCTCCTTCCTCATAACGGACATGTTCGAGAACCACGGTAAAGCAGCTTCCCCGGCCCGGTTCGCTTTCCAGTAAAAGCCGCCCGTCCATTTTCCGGATCAGCCGCTGTGAAATCGAAAGCCCCAGCCCTGTCCCTTCATAAGCACGATCCCGCACGGCATTGTCCTGTATGAACGGCTGGAACACCTTCTGCTGATACTCCCTGGAAATGCCGATCCCCGTATCGATGATTGCAATTTCCAAGGTTCCGGCCTCCGGTCCTTCACGGCGGAACTCCACCTTCAGCGTCACCCCGCCCTCCCCGGTAAACTTAACCGCGTTTCCGACCAGATTGAGCAACACCTGCCGCATCCGCTGGCCATCCAGCCACAGAAACGGCAGCCCCGACGGAACTTCCAGCTTGAAATACAGTTTCTTTTCCATCACTTTCTGGGTGAAAATGGCATTGATTTCGCCGCACAGCGCCGTGAAATCAATTTTCTCCGCTACAATCCTGACCTCACCGGCCTCAATCTTCGACAGGTCGAGAATATCGTTGATCAGGCGCAGCAAAGCGGTTCCGGCCAGATTGATCGAATGCAGGTATTCCACCTGCTCCTCCGGAGAAAGCGACTGATTCTGAAGCAGCTCGCTGAAACCGATCACCGCATTCAGAGGAGTGCGGATTTCATGGCTCATCGTGGCCAGAAAAAAGCTTTTGGCACGGTCCGCCGCCTGGGCGCTCTCCATCGCCGCCTTCAGCTTTTCACTCTGCTGCCGCGCCTCGGTCATATCCACGAAACTCTGCAGCACATTCACCAGCTTTCCCTCCTCGAAGAGCGGCCGGGATGCGACCTGATACGTCTTGCCCAGAATCTGCGCTTCTCCCTGCTGGGGCAAACCGGTCTGCAGCGTCAGGCGGACCATGCAATCCGGCGGCGGGGCTTCCCGCCGGCAGAAGCTCCGGTAGCAGGGTTCCGCCAGAATCTTCGCCCTGGAACGCCCCGCCAGCTTTTCCGCGGCGGCATTGACCCAGACCACCCGGTTCTGCGCGTCGAACAGAATCAGCGGAATATCGAGCATATTGAAAACCAGCGTCTTTTCGGACTCGCTGCGCACCAGCGTTTTGCGGCCCAGTTCCCGTTCGATCAGAATTTCGATGATCCGGGCGGCAGCCCGTACCATGCGTTCCCCGACCTCATTGAACATACTGCCGGCATCGCTCCATTCCACGCCGAGGTGTCCCCAGTATTCGCCGCGGCACCAGACGCCGATGCAGAAAATCGCACTGAATTTCTGTCCGCGCAAATAGTTCCGCATCTCCCGCTGCACCGGAGTTTCCTCCTCGCCGTCCTCCCCTTTCAGGGCGACCTTCAGCATCCGTCCGTGAAACAGCTCCTCAAAGCAGGCCGGATAATCCCGCCGGACTAATTCGCGGACCATCAGCTTCGGGCTCAGCCCCCCGGCGACCCAATACTCCTCCACCGCAAATTTTTCTTTCCCGTCGACCGCCCGGAACACGCCGCAGGTATCGGAGCCCAGCCGCTCCCCGATCCTCGACACGATATGCTGCAGCGAATCGCGGAAATCGGAGTTCAACACCAGCGTCTCCATGCAGGCGTTCACGGTCTCATCCTGCTCGATACAGATTTTCAGCAGGTTATTGCTCTCAAGGAGCCTGTTCCTGTTTTCCGCCAGAGTCTCATTCTGCCGTTGCGCATCGGTCATATCCACCGCCGCCTCGAAAATGTGGCGAATTTTGCCGTCCCGGTCGAAAATCGGCTGGCTGGTCAGATGCAGATTGCGTCCTTTCAAGGTGAAATCGACCTGCTCCGACCGCCCCGAAAGCCGGACACGGGCATGGGGACACCACGACGGCGGCTCCGCACAGCCGCACAGGGACGAATAGCACTTTTTCCCGATCAGCTCCCCGATCGGCACATCTTCGGCCGCGGCGGAATTAATGCTGATGATGTTGTAATCCAGATCGAAAATCGCCAACGGGATGTCGATATTCTCCACCAGTTGTTTCTGCAGCGCAACCGTGTCGGCCACCAGCTCCATCTGCCGTTGACGCTCCCGGGCCAGCATGAACAGGTTTCCGGCGCTGCGGAGCGTCTCGCGGTCGGCGGCGGTGATCGCATGGCGCTCCCGCACGAAATCCAGTCCGAACACTCCCCATAATTGCCCGCCTTCCCGGATTTCACTGATCAGCAGCGACTTCACATCCGGCTCCTTCCCCAGCCAAGCCGCCAGTTCCTCCCGGATTTCCGGCTCCTGCGCCAGATCGTTCACGGCGATTATCCGGCGTTCGACGATCAGGCGATGCAGTTTTTGCACGCGTTCCACTTCGAAATCCCGCAGATCCCGCTTCTGAGGTGCGATCCCCTCGCGCACCCACTCGAAGCAGTTGTCCCCCACACGGTAATTGTCGGAATAACGGAAGATGAAGCAGCGGTCCGCCCCCCGATTTTCGCCGACCCGCTTCAGAATCTCATTGACGGCCGTTTCAAAATCATTTTCAACCGTGATGGTCTTCAGGCACCGGTTCAGCATCTGTTCATTGCGCACAAAATCATTCAGGGCGTCGATCATGCGGTTCTGCTCATTCTCCAGCTTCCACTCCCGGGAGATATCCACGCAGAGACCGAGCAGGAAAGTCTTGCCCGGCTCCAGCTCCAGCGGAATCTTGTGGGTATGGTAGACGACGCGGGTATCCCTGACGGTCTGCAAATCCTCCACGAACACCTCTGCTTTTCCGGTGGCGACCACCTTGGCATCCTCCCGGCGGAACTGCTCCGCGCAGCCGGGATAAATGTTCGCTTCGAAATCATTCTTCCCCAGCACCTGCTCAACCGGCACGCCGGAAAACTCCGACAAAGCCCGGTTCCACAATACATACCGGTAGTCGGCGGCGGGATCTTTCAGCAGGATGCCGACCGGCACATGGTCGAGGATCGCCTGCAACAGCCGTTTCGACTCCTCCGCGCGCTGCTTGGTTTCCTCCAGTTCCGTGACCTCGGTTGCCATGCCGATCAGCAGCTTCCGCCCACCGGACTGAGTCACGATCCCTTTGATTCCGTGCAGATAATGCACCTTCCCCTGCGCATCGACCACCCGCTCGACGGACTCCAGGTTCCGCCCCGCCTCCAACGCTTCACGGTCCGCCTTGCGGAACCGCTCGACATATTCGTGGCCGGGACCGAAAATCTCCGCATCCGTCCTGCCGGCGACCTCTTCGGGAGTGCGGTTCAGGAGAGCGGCGTGGCTGCGGTTCGACAACAGATAGCGGAAACCATCCGACGCATCCTTGATGAAGATCGGACAGGGAAGCGTGTCGGCCATGATTTTCAACAGTTCATCGGTATCGCGGAACTTCCGTTCCCGTTCCCGCAGGTCCGTCACCTCCTGAATGCAGCCGACAATCCGGCGCTCCCCTTCCTCCGCGACCCCGCGGGCGCCGGCCTGCAGCCGGAAATAACGTACGCCCCCCTTGCCGGCGCGGAAAGAGATTTCAATTTCCGGACTCCGTCCCTGCGTCAGCTCCTGCCAGGAGGCTTCAAAGGAAGCGAGATCCTCCGGATATACCCATTGCGACGGGGGAACCGCCTTTGAATCCTCCAACGGCCAGTTGCGGTTTGCCCCGGCACTGAGCGTCAGCTCCGATCCGTCCGCCCGGCAGCTGAAATAAGCCAGATTAGCCATTTTGGCGGTCTGCTCCAAGGTAAGGAGCGCCTGATTGCTCCGGTCGCGCTCCAGATAAATGCGGCGCCGGAATTCCCGCTCGTCCTGCCGACGGCGGTGTATGGCGGCCCGAAAACGGATCATATAGACCACCATGCCGATCAGCAAAAGGAAAAACAGCACGAAAAATCCAATGACCGCCTGACATTCCATCCGGTAATTCCGCCACAGAAAGGCCACATCGGTTGATACGGAGCCGGAAGATTCGGCGGCCGACACGGCAAACGGCAGGAGAACTCCGGCCAAACAGCAAATCAGGGCTTTTCTCCCCCTGCTCCAACTTGAATCGGTCATGCTTCCAAAATTCCTTTTCCGGAAAGGGGGCGGCCTGATACCGGCGTTGTGCGGGGGTATTGCATTGAGCTTCGGGAGAAAGACGCAAGAAAAAACCTGTCCTGACCGCACATCGTCGGCACTCCTCTCTGAAATAAAGCATCAATGTCAACAGGCATAAATTTCCAATTAATATATTATACCTCAGAGAGAGGTAAAAAGCAACAAACAAATATCCCCTTCCCCCAAAATAGAACAAAAAAATTCCGTTATTTTCTCAAACCCCGCTTTTCCGCTTCACTCCCCTGCCCAACCGATCGCCAGACGGTTAAGAGCTTATTCAGGGATAAACTCTAAGAAAAAGACGATATCGCTTTCTTGATTTTTTCAGGGAAAAGCACTATATTCTTATGGTTTTGCATAATAAAGAATCACAGGAATTATCAGTACATGCTCAAGGCCGTTTTGTTCGATTTCGACGGAACCGTCGGAAATACGCTGCCGCTCTGCATCGCCGCTTTCCAGAAGGCGATCACACCGCTTGCCGGACGGAGCTTTTCCGAACGGGAAATCATCGCCACTTTCGGGCCGAGCGAGGAAGGTACCATCCGCGCGCTGATTCCGCAATTCTACGAGCAGGGCGTGGAAGGATATCTGCACTATTACCGCGAACTCCACTCCATGTGCCCGGCACCGTTCCCGGGCATTCCGGAGCTTCTGGGCGACCTGAAGAAATGGGGCGCCGCCGTCGCCCTCGTGACCGGCAAGGGAGCCCGCAGCTGCCGGATATCGCTCGAACGCTATGGAATCGCGGAATACTTCGACGCCGTCGAAACCGGTTCGCCCGACGGCCCGGTGAAGCCGGAGGGCATCCGGGCGGTATTGGAGAAATTCCGCCTCGCCCCGGCGGAAGCCCTCTACATCGGCGACACGGCAAGCGACATCGCCGCCAGCCGGAGTGTCGGCGTTCCGGCAGCGGCCGCCGCATGGGCGCAGACCGCGGAACTGTCCGAGCTTCGCCGGAACCGGCCCGACCTGCTCTTCACCACCGTTGCGGAGCTGCACGCCTACCTTCAAAAACAGCTTTCCGGGGATTCGGTCGGAAAAACGGAAGAATAGCCCGCTTCGGCCATCAGCTCCGCCATCAGGCGCAGCCGTTCGAGATGGTCGGACAGGCAGCGGGCGTAGAAGGGATAGCAGTACTGCTCATGGCTGCCGAGGTTGACCAGTTCCTTGCCGGGTGTCGCGGCAATCCGGGCGACCGCCTCCCGGATCCCGGACTGCGTCAGCTGATTGCCGAAAACCTCCACCGGGATTTTCAGCCACTTTTCCGCGGAATCGAAACGCGCGAAATCCGTCATCCTCCACTCCCGGTAATATAGCCGGAACGGGCCGCATTGCAAGGGTGCATCTGAAACTTATTTCAGCAGTTCCGGTCAGAACTGAAACTCGGTGCTGATCGCACTGCCGCGCTTCCCGAAAGACTCGCACGGACGGATTTCGACGCGGTAGCGGGTTCCGGGCCGGAATCTGCCGGGCGGCAGCGCGAACGCCGGATTCTCCGCCATCCTGTCGATGCCGCGGTAATAATCGGTCATGCAGTTCAGCTCGAAACTTTTGCCGGACTTGCCGTCCGCTTCGAGCGGGATGAACTTCATCGCGTAGCCATGCACGAAATCGTCGTGAACCGCCGCCGGGAACGCGATCACCGGCTTGCCATCCTTCGTCCCGGAAACCTTGATCCCGGCTTCGCTTCCGGCCGGAAATTCGGGAGCTTTCCGGGAATCCCGCCGCGCCGCCGTGTAAGTGAAGTTCTCCTTCGACAGCGGCAGTTCGAGCCGCCAGCGTCTGCCGGGCTTGATCTCCCGGTCGCAATCCAGCGCCATGCGGATGATGTCGATATGGTCGGCGTACACATCCACGAACAGCATCTGCGGATACTTCCAGGTGTCATGCAGCTGTTTCACGTTGGCATAATTGCCGGGGCGGCTCAGGTAGCACAGCGACGAGGTGTTGACCATCGTGAACTCGTCCTGGAAAATCGACCGCTCATCCTGCAGCGGATGGTGGGTGTGCCCGGAGAAATGCACCAGATCCGGCAGCTTGAAATCCCAAACCTTCTTCAGCGAATCGCTGCCCCACTGCCCGCTCTCGGCGACCGTGTCGGAAAGCGGGTGATGGCTGAATGCGAAAATCGGCTTCCCCGCAGCGCGTTTCCGGGCGGAGGCGACCGCTTCTTTCACAAACTTCTCCGCCCCCTCCTTATAGGTGTTTTGATTCATCCCCTCCGGTGAAATTGCGATGAAATCGTAGCCGCCGATCACCCGGTGAACATTTGCGTCGGCCGGAAGCCCGAATGCCTTGGCAAACGCGGCGATCTTCTTTTTCGGATCGTCCTGCGGCGGTGCAAATTCATGGTTCCCCATGATCGAAATCAGTTCCGGCTTTTTCTCGCCGAACACCGAATCGAACGCCTCCAGAAAGTTATAAAACACCTCCGCGTCGCCGCGTTCCGCGAGGTCGCCGCCGAGCACGACCACATCCACGCCGCGCTGCCGCAGCAGTTCAAAGCCCCGGCGGGCGTTCTTCAATCCCCAGCTGTCCTTGCTTTTGGGGCATTGGGCGTCAGACAGAATGCCGATACGCAGCTCAGGTTCGGCGGGAGCCGCCGCCGCATTTCCGTACAGCAGAAACGACATGGCGACTCCGCATGCGAAACGGGAAAAAAACTTGACCATCAGAAACTCCTTAATTATCGGTTGAAACAATCCGCCGCCCGGCCTTTCGGTCACTGCACCTTTGCGCCGGCCGCATTGTAGACCCACGGGAACTTGTACGTCTGGATATATTCAAACGCCCCTCCGCTGCGCACCGAACCGTCACAGAACGCGGCGTTCGCCCGTCCTCCGTGCCGCAGAAAAGCCGAAGTGGAATTCGTGCCGATTTCCATATACTGCATCCCGTCGCTCTGGCTGCCGTCGGCGAGCACCACGGTGTTGCTCGGCGATTTCAACGGAACCATATCCGTCGCCTTCTGGCCGATCCTTCCACGTTTATACGGATTGAAGCGGTTCCAGTAACCGGCCAGCCACAGGTTCATCCCGTAGGTCTGTTTGGCGTAAAGTTCCCAGGTGTCCCAGCCGGGAATCGAATCCCGCCAGGTGCTCGGGCAGCGGTACTTTCTGTAATCGGCATATTTACTCGGAAAAATCCCTCCCTCTACCAGAAACGAACTCAACCAGCTCCCCCCCCAGTTCGGCCCGATCGCCGGCGGAAAATAGTCGTTGAACGCATCGGCATAGAACGTCAATCCCGTGGAACAGGTTTTAAGATTGTTGATACACTGGGTCGCCCGCGCCTTCTCCCGCGCCTGATTCAATGCCGGAAGCAGCATCGAAGCGAGAATCGCGATAATCGCTATTACCACGAGCAGCTCAATCAGGGTGAATTTTGCAATATAACGGGAGATTGTCGTGGATTCCTGTCTTTTGTTTTGCGACGTATTATTCATTTCTACCTCCATGATTAGTGGGTTATGCTTATTTCAACGGCCATTACAGGCAATCACTCAAACCTTTTGCTTGCGCAAATCCTCATTTATGTATCTGCCTGCCTGAAAGCTGCGGGCGATTTGAAAGCGGAGATGAATCTCCGCACTCCAAAGACGCTTCGCGTCGGAGAATCGCCCCTCCGGAGCACGGAATCCGCAGAGGCGGCTTATCGCAGTTTCATGCTTTCGCGTTCCTCCAGTTCAAAGCTCTCCGGGGGTCTCGGCGGCGCGGCGGGATACGGAGCCGGAGCCGTTTCCGAGGCCCGGATCAATCCGGCGGCATCGAATCCTTTCAGCGCCTCCGCCAGCCGTTTCCCGAACCGCTCCGGCGTCTCCGGGTCGAGCAGCGCCGCCGCCACCTGACGGCATACGGCGGGATCTCCGTAAGCCGGCTCCGGCATCAGCGGGTCGATCATCGCGGAACGCCCCGCCCGGACCGCCTCCGCCAACGCCTTGCCCGAAAATTCCGGGGCGTGCGCCACTGTGCAGTTATAGTATCCGAAAATCCCCTGATGCGTGTCGGTGCTGCCGGTCACCGCCGGGACCTTGCCGCGTCCCGATTTCCGCCACTTTTCCAGATACTCCACCCGGCGCTCGACCGCGTCCAGCCCCGCGAGGGAAATATCCCCGTACCACAGCTCCGAAAAACCGGTCCCGTAGGTCATCGGGTGATTCAGCTGCACGACCGCACCGACCCCGTCCGCCTGCTCGCGGATCGATTTCCACGAGAAGCGCTCATCGAGCCGGCGCGGAATCGGATAGACGTTGAGGTGATAGCGCGGCGTCATCGTGATCTCCTGCCCCGCGAACAACCACAGACCGCAGCCGTTCCGGCGCATGTTCTCCATCAGCCGCAGCGCCCCGGCGACTTCGTCGTGGTCGCTGATCACCAGGAAGTCGAACCCGGCGGCGGGCGCTTCCGCCAGCAGTCCGGCGGGCGTGGACTGGCCGTCAGAGAAGATCGTGTGCGTATGCACGTCGCCGGTGCGCAGTTCACGGGCCGCCTCGGCGTCCTCCGGGCGCGACGCGGGCATCGCGGCGGCGCGCAGCCGGGCGAAACGTTCCGCCGCGCGCCGGGTCAGCGGCTTCCCGGCGAGGATGAATTCCGCAAAGGATTTTCCCAGTTCGCGGTTGCCGTAACCGCACCGGATCACATCCGCGCCACGGCGCACGATCAGGAAATCGTTCGGCAACCCGTTGCGGCTGTGCCAGAACCACGCGATTTCCGGGTAGTCGGGAGTGCCCGCGATCAGGCAGTGGCCGAACCGGTCCTTTTCCGCGAACGGAATCACCGGCAGCCCCCGTTCCGATGCGAAATCGAGCAATCGTTTCCTCATCGGCTCCGGCGCGTCCGGCATCACGACCACCGCGTCGGCCGGATGGCGGAACGCCTCCTCCGGCGTGAGGCGGAACACATGGCGGGGACGGCTGGAAGCGTAGAGCGACAACAGCCTCCCGGTCTCCATATCGCTTCGCAGCCCGTCGCCGAGCAAGTGGCCGCGCCCGGCGTACACGGCATCCGCCCCGGCGACTTCGGGAGCGGCGAAGGGCGTGCAGTAGGCCGTCATCTCCCCGACCAGCCTTTCCGCATCCGCGATGCTGTCGCAGCAGTAAAGTTCGGCGTTCACGCAGGGGATGTTGCCCCAGGGCAGTGAAACCGCACTGAAGATCCGTTCATTCGGACGGCCTCCCCGGCTGTACGCGACGTTGAGCTGCGCCTCGAAGCCGCGCGTCAGCTCCAGATAGCGGTATTTCGCGGGAATATCCGCCGGAAGCGGCCGGTCCTCAAGCAGCGCCAGCCGGGCTTCGCACTCCGCGATCGCCTCCGCCACCCGGCCGCCGTTCATGCTGCCGGGCGTGGCGGCGAGCCGCAGAAATTCGATCCCGGAGACCAGTTTCAGGTATCCGGCGGCGCGCCACGGCGTCAGCTCCGCCCACCGGACCGCGCCGACTTTCCGAAGCAGACCGGCGATCTGCGCGGCGTTGCGCACCACCGTGCCGTAAGGCTTCCCGCCGACATATCCGGTGAATACGAAGCGCAGCCCGACGGAACCGAGTCCGGAAAGCTCCGCCAGCGTCACCGTTTCCGTGCCCGGCGGAATCATTTCGCGGCGCAGTTCCCGGCCGGAAAGGTCCTGAACCGAGAGTTCGGCGCGTTCCAGAAATTCCGGCAGTTCCGGCGCTATCGTCAAGGTCTCCTGCTGTGCCAGGCGGGGGACTTCCGGGCTCCACACCGCCGCCAGCGAGCGCTCCGGGTTGTCGGCGTCGCTCCGGCAGAGCCGGAAGAGCGGATAGTCCGCCGCCGAGGCGCTGGGCTGCACCGCCCGGCCGATCGAAACCTTGCGCGGCGGCAGCGCCTTCCCGTCGCGGCGGTCGTAATCATTGCAGTTGAACTGCATCCGGAACAATCCCTCCTTTGCCAGGTCATAGTCGCCGAACGCGCGGTAAGGGATCAACAGCCTGATCCGGTAGCCCCCGCCGGTGCGTTCGCCGGAAGCGCGGTACGGGATATCCGGCCCGTAGGCGCTGTCGTAGAGGGTGAAACTGCGGAGCTTCCCCGCCGCGTCCGGCGGCGACAGGATCAACTGGAACCGTTCAAATGCAAGTGTGCCGTTGCCGAATTTCCTCCCCTCCGGGGCGGCGATGAACAGTTCCACGCTGTCCTGCATCCACAGGTCGACGTTCTTCTCCTTGTCGTTGACCACGTCGGAGTCCTTGATGTCGAAGAAGAAGCAAAGCCCGTCCCGGTTCCAGCCGAAGGTGACCCGCGCGGAAAAATCCTCCCTGCCGCGCCACTGTTCCGCCCGCGTGAACTGCTCCGGCCGCTCGAATACGAGGGTCTGGGCGTTCTCCGGAGGCAGAAGCTGTTCCGTATAGTCGTCCGGCACCTGAAGGCAGGTCACAGCGGCGGGAGGCCGTTCCATATTTTTTCCCCTTTCCGAATTGTCCGCCGCCAGAGTCAGGGCGGCGGAGAACAGCAGCGCGTTCATCCAACCTTTCATTTCAACATCCTCACTTCCGGGTGATGTGGTATCCGGCGATGCCGCCCGGATATTTGAAATTGTCCGCCTTGAAGGAGAGCATCCCCTCTTTCCACTCCGCCGGAAGCTCGCCGAGTTCGTCGCCCTGAAAATCCACCGCCACCACTTTGCGCGGGCCGTCGGTTGCAAACGACAGCTCCGCCGTACCGCGCCGCAGCAATAGCGGCCCCTCGCCGGTCGCCTCGACCCGGCGGCGGTCCCGGTCGGCGAACCGGATTCCGGTCGTCTGCATGTCAGTCGAATGCAGCACCACCGCCGAATCACCGGTGCGCAGCTCCTTCCCGTCGAGGCTGATCGCCGCGAAGGTCTGGAAGGTGTCGGAATTTTTCACCTTCAGCATCCCGTCGGCGCTTCCGCCCGCGGGCAGCGTGACCACCGCCGAGCGCGGCGTCGAAACCTGAAACGTCTTTTTCTCCGGCTCCATCCGGATTTCACCGGTCACGCTGTCGGCGATCCCGGCCGCCTTGTAGCGTTTGAAGTTCTCCGCCGTGCGGCGGTCGGTGACGCGGTTGTGATCCAGCACGCCCGGCACCGGCCGGTCGTCGAACACCGCACCGATCTGGTTGACCAGCCCGGAGGTGTTCAGCGCCGGGAAACCGTAGTCGTCCCGCTTCGCAAACAGGTTGCGCGGAATCGTGTAACCGACCCTGACCGGCGACGGCTTCACGTCGCCGCGCAGGAACAGCGCCGCCGAAATCCGGTCGCTGAGCTGCTTGACCGGATCGTAGACGGACTCGAACACCACGATCCGTTTCTGCCTGCCCGTCAGCCGCCAGTCCGAACCGGAGAAGTTGAACCGGAAATAGCCGTCGATATCCTGCAAGGCTCCATACGCCCCCATCAGCGGCCCCTCCTCGGCGCGGTACATGTTCGGCGAACAGAAATCCACCTCGGTAATGTAGAAGGGCTTGCCGTAGATGCGGCCGCGCAGCAGATTCAGCGGCACCCAGCCGTGCCCGGCGATCACGCAGCCCTGGCCGAACGCCATCGGCAGCCCCCACGATTTTTCGGGGAACATCGGGTGATCCTGGTAGATGTGATCGTCCACCACGTCGTACACGTCGCGCAGCCAGGTGCTCGCGAGGTCGCCGCCGTTGTTCGCGCCGGTCATCAGGAAGCGCGCCCCGAGCTCGCCGCGCAGGAAATCCATCATCTGCCGCGACCGGTTGCGGGCCTGCGTGTAGATGAACCGCATGAAATCCCGGTTGCCCGGCGACGGAGCCGGATTCAGCCCCGGATGCTTCCGGCAGTGCTTCGCATACTCGTCGGCCAGAAACCGCTGGAGGATGCTGCCGGGAGTGTGGTTCCAGCCGTTGCCGATGGTGTCCTCGTTGCTGAGGTTCACAAAGACCACCGCCGGGTCCTCCGCCAGCGACAGCCCGGTGTAGGGATTCCGGTGGGTCAGCCAGTTGCGGGCGAAGCTCTTCCAGTTTTCAAACGCGTCGTCGCAGAACAGAAAGGCGTTCTTCGCCCCGGTGTGGCCGGTCTTTTCGAGATAGCCGGGATAGCGTTTGAACACCTCCAGATTATCGCCCGGCCTGAGCTTGCGCGAAGTGTAGACGTCGAGCGTCAGGTAGATTCCCTGCTCCCTGAGCTTGGCGGTCAGGTATTCCAGCTTGTCGAGATTCTCCGGATTGAGGGTCGTCGAATCCGGGGATTTCGGATCGGTCAGGCCGTTGTCGTGATGGTGATAGCGCACCGCGTTGATCCCCTGCGCGGCAAGGAAAACCGCGAGTTTCTCCGCCTCCTCCTTCGGCAGGAACAACGCGCTGTCGCACAGGTTCACGCCGCAGAGCCGGAGGCGCTTCTCCGGGGCGTTTTCAAACACCACCGTCCCGTCTTTTCCGATCTTCGCGTGGCCGTACCGGCCCGCCGGCTTGTGCGAAATCGCAATGCCGCTGAAGTCCAGCGCGCTGCCCGGCGTGACCCGCCGTTCATACCTGACCGGCTGCCAATCCTTGTCCGCCCTGCCGACCACCGGGCGGGCGACGTGCTTCGGCAGCAGCATCGGGCGCTCGGTCAGCGTGACGCCCGCGATCATCCAGATCGCCTCGGGATGTACGATGCGGAAGGTCAGCGCCACCGGCTCCGAACCACTCAACGCGAAGCTCGACGCATACAGTCCGACCGTCCGCATCGCATTGCGCGAGGACCACGCGATCTTGCCGTTGCTGAAGTCACCGGCGACCCACCAGTTGCCCAGATCGACGCCGCCGGTGATCGGGATGGTTTCGGTGCCGGTGTCGGCATAGCGCACGACCACCTCCCCGATCCGGTTGGTCTCGACCCAGCCGGAGGCGTGCAGCAGCGAAAGCCCGCGCACCTTCAGCCCCGCCGGAAGCGGCAGCGTGATTTCGGCGGGAGCCATGTCGCGCACCGGACCGGCGACCACGATCACACCGGGCTTGCCGGTTTTCTTCTCATCGACGATCGTGAACGGAATATCCTTGTACTTCACCTCCGTCACGTCGAACACGCGCATATCGTTGCCCGGCCCCTGATCGGTCCAGCCCCCCTGTTTGTCGCCGGCCTTTTCGTCGGCAAAGGTGCGGTTGGCCGCGCCGCCGAGGTCGACCGGCCAGGTTTTCGGCGTTTCGCGGTCGATCCGCAGACCGAAACCATCGCCTTTTTCCAGTTCAAAACGGATGGAAAAGCCGGCGTCTTTGTTCCAGCGCCGGTTGTCCTGCACGGTCAGGTACACCTCGCCGTCCACCCGGAACCGGTAATTCGTGCCGTTGGCCAGCGGCAGTTCGACCGCTTTGACCCGGCCGGTCTTTTTCCACAACTTGTCGGTGAATGCAATCGTCGCATGTTTTCCGTCGGCGCCGGTCACCCCGAACTTCCCGGCGTACTGCGCCGGAACCTCCACATCGATATAGCGGTGGCTGATATCCGCTCCGCCGCCGGAAAAGTTCCAGCGGCACGACAGCGTGCCGGAACCTTCCGCCCGGAGACTCCAACTGAAACCGCCCGTTCCGCCCGGAACGGTGACCTCATGCCGGGCGGAAGCGACGCCGCCGTCCCGTTTCGCCGCCGCCGGCTGGATGCGCGCGACGTTCCAGCCGGGCCCGTGGATCACAGTCGGGACAAATGAAAGCTCCCCGTAACGGAACGCGCCGCGCCGGTCGGCTCCCGGCGGAGAATCCTCCGCAATCACTGTCAGAAATCCGATAAAAGCGTACAGTATTCCTGCCGGGAAAACCTTCTTTTTCATGCCCCAACCTTTCCTTTCCGTGATTTACAAAATTCATGCAGCGTTTTCACTGCCGTTTCCCGATCGCGGGGCCGGCGGAGTCGCGGATCACCAGCCTGCCGGGAAGCATCCGCACCTGCGGCTCGGTTTCGCGGGGCCGTTCCAGCCGCTCCAGCAGGAGCCTTCCCGCCTCGACGCCCATCTCCCGGCAGGGAATCTCCACGCAGGTGGCCGGAGGAGCGGCGAACCGCGCCAGCGGCGGATTGTTGAACGTGACCACGCTCACATCCCGCGGGATATGCAGATTCCGGGCATGGAGGTAGTGGCAGATCTCCATATACATCTCGAAGGAATACGCGACATACGCGGTAAAACCGCGCGCGACTCCCTCCGCGACCGCATCCTCCACCGTCACGGTGCAGTCCTTCGCGCTCTCCAGCACCGGCAGTCCATAGGCAAGACAGAACTCAAAGTAGGAGGCGGTGCGGCGGATCACGCTGTAATGCTGCTCCGCGAACCCGATCGGAATCAGTTTCGGGTCCCGGTAGGGATTCACATAGCCGATTCTGCGGTGCCCGAGTTCGTACAGGTACTTCATCGCGCACTCCATATTGCCGGCGTCATCCGCCTGCACCGCGCTGCCGTTCGGCCCGGCGACACCGTTCAACACCACATAGGACAGGCCGCTTTCGTCCAGTTCGCAGACCAGTTCGCTGCGGCGGACATCCACGGCGACCGCCCCCGCGACCTTCCACTGCGGCAGGCCGTAGGTGGCGCGCTGCTCTAACGGCCGGACCAGGTAGTGAAAACTGAATCCCTTTTCAAACAGGCTGTTGTTCATCGCATCCACGCCCGCGTTGATGTCGGCTTCAAGCGCGGCTTCCAGATAGCTCGGCAGGAAGATCGCGATCTGCTGGTTGTCCTTCTTGCGCATGGACTGATACATCGGATTCGGTTTGTAGTCGCGCTCCGCGACCCGGTCCAGAATCCGCTTGCGCAGTTCCGGCTTCACCGTGAAATTCTTATCACGGCCGTTGAGGACCCGGCTCACCGTCGACGGCGACACGCCGAGCTCCGCGGCAATCTCTTTCAGGGTCATGGTTGGATTCTCCCGCTGTTTCGCATTCTAGAAAACTGTTTGCTATTTTTATTATGAATCATTTTCCATCAAATGTCAAGTAGGAATTGGAGATTTTAATCAAAAATAAACAAACCTCCCTCTCTGAATCACGCAAACTGTTTTCTAAAAGTGCGTCAGAGGGGAGGCCGCCGGAGTGCCGGCGCAGATGCGGCAGTCATCTCAAACCGCGAAGAAAAGAGCGGCGTTTCAGGCGGTTCAGCAGATCGCGCCCAAGCAGGAACGGCAGCCGCAGCCAGCGGCAGCGCCACCAGAAAAAGACGTAACAGCGATATCCCCGGCTCCGGCGGCAGTCGACATACCGCTTTCCCCGGTAAAAGCCCGTCAGGACCCCGACGATCATCGCGTCGGTCACACCGCGCTCCCGGCAGCGGCGGTTGTCGCCGCAGGTCACGTACCCCTCCGGCAGCACTTTCACGATGCGGTGCAGCACCAGTTGCCCGGAGGGACGGCGGTAGAGCGGCACCTCGTATCGGCGCAGCCGCCCGGTACGGCGTTCGATGCAGACCCGGTCCCTGCCCTGCCGGAGCATCGGCTCCATACTGTCGCCGCGGGTCAGGCCGGTATAAAAGCCGAAACGGGCAACGGCTTCCTCCGCCGAAAGCGGCTCACTCATCGATCAGGCCGTTCTTCCGCAGCAGTTCAAGGAAAGCGGCGACGTGTTCCGCCGCCTCGGCCCGGCCGAGCCCGTACCGGGTGGCGCACTCCTCCGCCAGCTCCGCTTCGGCGCTTCCCCGCTCCAGAAGGCGCCACAGGAAAGCACCGGACGAATTCAGCCGGATCATCCCGTTGAAACCGCGGGCCGCCGGGCCGACCGCAACCGCGACCGGAGTCCCCGCGACCTCCCGCAACATATAACCATCTTTGATCTTCATTATCGTCATCTCATCGCTTCACAGGCAACATCGGCAGCTTCCGGATCGGGAGTGCATCCCAGCCGGTAAAAAGGCACCGCACGGGCCAGCCGGTCGCAGAGCGCCAGCAGGCAGTCCATCTCCTCCGGTTCTTCCGGGCGCAGCGTCTGGTTCAGGATCACCGGCAACGCCTCCGCCCCGGAGATCCGCTCAATCCGGTTCACACCGGCCCGTTCCAGCACGGCGACGGCACGCAGCGGCACGGCGATGCGGTTCTGCAATCCCTCCTTGCCGCACCACGGCGTCCCGCAGGCGCGGAACTCCCCGCCGGCCAGCCGCAGCAGCGGCTTGTCATCGTTGACCATCACCGCGGCGAGGCCGAACTTCCGCCGCCACAGCGCCGCATGGGTGGACTTGCCGGTGCCCGAGGGGGCGGTAAAACCATAGGCACCCCCTCCCACTGCGACCACCGGGGCGTGGAACACCATTCCATCCCGGCGCAGCAGCTCCCGGCATATCTTCCGGTACAGCAGCGTAAGTTCGCAAAGCGGCGGCGGCATACCGGTCGTTTCGCACTCCGCCGCCATCTCCGAAGCGGAATAGGCAATTGCAATTCCGTCGCCCGAAGCCAGATAGTCGCGGCAGAACCGCTCCGTCGCGGGATACCGCGCATAAAGCGTAAAAGCGAGATCCGCCAGAGTGCATGTAAACTTCGACATCTTCCGATTTCCGCCGTTTTCTTATTCTCTAAAAAAATCACATCGGCCCGCAGCCGGAACCGATATGATTTCCGCCGGGAAAAGTCCGTCATATTCCTACGTCATAATCTCCGCCCGGCTTCCAGCCGGTATCAATGTCCACGCCGACATCGGTTCCGCTGGTGGTGATCACATCCCTGACCGAAAAATCGATCACTTCAAGAACGGGTTTCTGGTAAATCTCTTTTTCCATGCGCTGCTCCCTACATTGCCGGCCCCGACCTGCCGTCCTCCGGCAGTACTGATCGAAGCCCGTAATTATACAACTTATTATTATGCTATAAAATCATGCATAATGCAAGTATCGAATCATCGAAAGAAAGATTTTTCAAGATTCCGCGCCTTACAGCTCGATATCAATATCCCCGCCCGGCTCCCACGGATCGACACTCGGATCGAATCCCGTGCCGCTGGTAGTGATCACATCCCTGACCGAGAAATCGATCACCTCAAGAACCGGTTTCTGATAGAGTTCCTTTTCCATGATAATTCACCTTTCCATTATAAGAGTTTCCGCTGTCATTGTTCCCGGTCAACTTGGAAACAATCGACAATTATACATAATATTATTATGTCATAAATCTCCGGCCGCGCAAGAGGGAAAATCAGCCGGAAACAGTTTTTTTCAAAAAAACAGGTAGATCTCAAGGAAAGGCAGCGCGAGCGGCGCGGTCAACGTGAAAAGCAGCTTATTGACAAAAAATAGGTTCCATGATCATTTCCGCCGTTTCACAACCCGTTTTCGGCAAAACTGGAACAGAGGGAAAAGGAAGGTCGGCGACTTTACGCCCGGACGACCCAGATCGCCCGGAGCAGCAGGGCCGTCAGCAGCGCCGCCGTCAGCGGCTCCGGCAGCCACACCGAAAACGCCCAGTATACGGCGGCCCCCGCCGCGAAGCCCGATGCGCCCAGAATCGTGGAAACGCTCCCCGTGAAACCGGCCTCGGCGGTCACCCGGCAGCGGACGATCCCCGCCGCCAGCGCCGCCGCCAGCAGCACCGCAAGCCATGCCGGTTCCGACGGCAGCGCCCAGGAGTTCCACAGCCACAGGAACGGCAGCAGCAGCGAAACCGCCACAAAACCCCGCTCCACGCGCGGCCTCAGGATCGAGTGGAACACCGCAAGTCCCGGCATCGCCCAGACTGCCGCCGCCGGTACTCCGGTCGTCAGCTCCCGTTCCGCCAGCGCCGCTCCCGCCGCCAGCAGCAGCAAAGCGAATCCGGCGCCGTTCTCCGCCAGCGCGAAACCGGAACCGGCCCGGCCGAACCGGGCGAACCAGAGGCGCAGCAGCAGATAAGCGACCACAGCCGCCGCGGCGGCAGGAAGGAAGAAACCGGGAGTCTGTTTTTCTTCACGGAGAGCCTCGCGCAAGACCGGAGCAGCGGATGCCTCCTCCGTGTACAGTGCCGCGAAGATCCCGGGCGGCATGAAAGCGGCGTCGCGGCTGAAACCGCCCAGCAGTTTTTCCATGCGCCGGTCCAGTTTTTCCGGGTCCGCCGTCAGCGCGGCATCCGGCGAAGCGGCCAGCAGCTCCCCGCGCGATCCCGGAACCGGAAGCACCCGGACCGCCCCCGGCGGCAGGTCCCCGCGCGCCGCGGCGGGAAGAATCAGCACGCCGGTCGCCGGATTCAGCTTCCGCCACGCCTCGCGGGTGAAATGCTTCCGCGCTGCCGGCGAGCCGGGCGGCAGCTCCTCCAGATAGATCAGGTCGTAATTGCCCGCGAGCTTCGGCAGAATCCGCCCCGGCAGACCGGAATAGTAGTTCAGCTTGAACCAGTTGCCGCCCGCCAGCGAGGCCGCGTTCGGCCAGACGCCGTCCACCCGTTTCACATAAGGCAGCGAACACCACACGCCGGGCAGCGGCGAAGGACGGCCGGAAACAAAAAGGATCGTCCGCTCCTCCCCGCCCTCCGGCAGCAGCGAAGCAGGCAGCGCCGGAGCGATCGCCACCGGCTTCATGCGCGGGTTCTCCCCGTCCGGCCCCCGGCTGACCCCGAAAGCGAAAATATAGACCGCCACCGGCAGCATCAGGCAGAGTACCAGCTTCACCGCCCAGTGAGTCCGGCAGCAGAACACCGCCAGCGCAAACACAACAGGAAACAGGATCAGCAAAAACCAGGTTCCGTGAAACACTCCGAAGGCCAGCAGCAGCGCCGTCAACGCGAATGCCGCCCCGAATCCGAGCCGGAGCAGCGCCCCGCGCGGCGGCAGCAGCGCCAGCACTCCGCCGAACAGCACTCCGCCGACCGCCAGCGCGACCCGCGGCTCCGGCCAGGCGGCATAGACCGTCAACAAAATCAGCACCGGGAACATCAGGTCGGGGGCCGAACGCCTCCCTTTCCCGGCGGCGGCCGCCCCGGCTCCCGCCGCCGCGAACAGTGCGACGGCGGCCGCGGCCGCTCCGGTTTCAGAGAGCCATCCCCCCGTGCGCGGCAATTCGCCCAGCGTCAGCACGGCGACGCCGCCGAGGAAAATTCCCGCCGGCACGACAAAGAACAGCGAGGCGATTCTCCGGAAAATGTCCGAAACGATTCCGGCGGAGACGGCGGTATGCGGCTGATTTTCCAAAAACGAAGCTCCCATAAATAAAAAAATTTCCGACAATATACTGCTGAAATCCATATTTTTCCAGTTCCGCCGGTTGCTATTTCAGGTTGAAACGGCTATTTTACCATAAATGGGGGCCGGTATCGGCCCCGCGGATATCCCGGACTTTCAGGAGAAGAGGAACTATGGACAGCAAAGAATTTTTCATTCCCCGCCTCGGGGAAGCTCAGATCGCATCTCCCGTTCAGGCCATGGAATTCGTCCCCGACGATGCCACCGTCGCCTACGACACCAGTACCGCCGTGCTGGAGGAGTATGTGAAAAACGGCCAGGCGATCCCGGCCTTCGAACAGGCCGGCCCCCGCAAACTGATCTACCATGACCCGGCCTGGAGCAAAGCGGCGATCCTGACCGCCGGCGGACTCTGTCCCGGACTCAACGACGTGATCAAGTTCCTGACGCTGACGCTCAAGAACATCTACCATGTGCCGCTGGTCTACGGCATCCGGTACGGTTACCGGGGCCTCAACCCGGCGCACGGACTCGCTCCGATCCAGCTCAACGAGGACAACACCGACGACATCCACCAGCAGGGCGGCACCATCCTCGGCTCCTCGCGCGGCGAGGAGAGCGCCGAAATCATGGTCGAAACCCTCGCGCGCATGAACATCAACCTCGTATTCTGCATCGGCGGCGACGGCACCGCGCGCGGCGCGCACGACATCGCGGTCGAAGCGGAGCGGCGCGGCCTCTCCATCAGCGTGATCAGCATCCCCAAGACCATCGACAACGACATCGCCTTCATCGACAAGTCCTTCGGCTTTGAAACCGCGGTCTACATGGCCGGGATTTTCGCGGCGGGCGCGCACAACGAGGCCAAAGGCGCCTACAACGGCATCGGGCTGGTGAAGGTGATGGGGCGCGACTCCGGCTTCATCGCCGCCTACGCGACGCTCGCGCAGAGCTACGTGAACTACTGCCTCGTGCCGGAATCGAAATTCGTCCTCGACGGCGACGGCTCCGACGCACTGCTGCCCCATCTTTATAAGCGCATGCTGGAAAAACAGCACGCGGTGATCATGGTCGCCGAAGGAGCCGGGCAGGAGCTCTTCCCGCAGGGCGAAGATGTGCGCGACGCCTCCGGCAACCTGATCAACAAGGACATCGGGCTGCTGCTCAAGGACCGGATCAACCAGTATTTCAAGGAACGCGACACCGAAGTCAACATCAAATACTTCGACCTTGCCTACACCATCCGCAGCGTGGCAGCCCACGGCGCGGACGCGGTGTTCTGCGCGATGCTGGCCCAGAACGCGGTTCACGCCGCAATGGCGGGGCGCACCGACATGGTGGTCGGCCACTGGAACGGCCATTTCACCCACGTGCCGATCGCGCTGGCCACCCGCGAACGCAAGAAAATTCAACTGAACAGCCCGCTTTGGACCAGCGTCAAAGCCAGCACCTGTTTTTAATTTCCACACTCTTTCGGAGAACTTTTCATGATCAATCACCTCAGGCAGATCGCCGCCGATATCGACCGGCTCCTTGCCGACGACGAATTTCCGGCAACGGTCCGCCCCGACTACCTGCGCGACGCCGTGCGCGACTACCCGGTGCGCGGCGGCAAACGCCTCCGGCCCGCGATGCTGATCTGGAGCTGCGGACTCCTCGGCGGCAGCGAAAGCGCCGCGCTCTACCCCGCCGCCGCCGTAGAGGTGTTCCACAACTGGACGCTCGTGCACGACGACATCATCGACCAGGACGACACCCGGCGCGGCGCTCCGACCTCCCACGTGAAGCTCGCCGCGGAGCTGGGCGGCAAATTTTCACTCGGAGCCGGCGATGCCGAGCGCACCGGGCGCGATTTCGCGATCCTGGCCGGAGACTTGCAGCAGGGATGGGCCAACGACCTTCTGCTCCGTTCGGCGGAACACGGCGTGCCGCCCGAAGTGACGGTCGCGCTCGGCAGGAGATTCCAGAAGCTGGCCAACAGCGACCTGATCTCCGGCGAGGCGCTGGATGTGGAGTTTTCGCTGCGGGAGCTCACCGGGCTCAAATCGCAGGAGGTCCGCACCATGCTCGGCCTCAAGACCGGCGCACTGCTGCAGTTCTGCACCGAAGCGGGCGCGATGATCGCGTTGAACACCGCCGATGCGGAGCACCCCGACGTGTGCAAACTCAGCGAGTTCGCGCTCGCCGCCGGCATCGCGTTCCAGCTGCGCGACGACTACCTCGGCATCTTCGGCGTCTACGATTCGCTCGGCAAGGCGCTCGGCAACGACCTGCGCGAAGGCAAGGCGACCGTGATGCTGCTCGACACCCTGCGGCTCGCCTCCGCCGCCGACCGTGAAAAACTGCTCGGCTACATCGGGCGCGAAACCTACAGTGACGCCGATCTGGACGATGTCCGCCGGATCATGCGCGACTCCGGCGCGGCGGCCTCCAACGAGGCGGAAGCCGCCCGGCTGGCCGAGCAGGCGCGCAACATCCTGCGCAGCTTCCCGGACAATCCGTACCGGCAGCACCTGCTCGACCTGGTGAACTTCCTGATCGACCGGGAGCGGTAAGCGATGGCCGAAGACATTCAAGTCGCGATGGCGACGGACCGCAACTATCTGGACTATGCGCTGGTGGCGGCGGCGTCGCTGCTGGCGCAGCATCCCGGCGGCGGCATCACGCTGCATCTGCTGCACGAAGAGCTCGATGAAAGCGATTTCGCCCGCTTCGAGGCGTTGCGCCGTATCGACGGATTCCGGCTGGTTCCCCGGAAAATCGAACGCGGTTTCTTTCAGGGCTGGCCGGAGCTGCGCTGGAGCACTTCCGCCTACTACCGGCTGATCCTGCCCTCGCTGCTGCCGGATCTGGAAAAAATCCTCTATCTGGACTGCGACCTGCTGGTGCTCGACGATATCGCGGAACTCTGGAACACGGAGCTCGGCGGCCGTTCCTGCGCGGCGGCCGCCGTCCGGGTGGCCCCGGAACACCAGAAAAAGATCGGGCTTCCCGCTGAAGCGGTTTACTTCAACTCCGGCGTGATGCTGTTCAACCTGCGCAAAATGGCGCATGAAAACCATGAAAAGCGCTTCATCCGGCTTTTCGACGAACTCGGCGGCCGGATCAAATATCCCGATCAGGACATCCTGAATCTCGCCTATTGGAACGACTACGTGAAGCTCTCCCAGCGCTGGAACCTCGTGACCTCCGTTTACCGCAACCCTCCGACTCCGGCGCTCTATTCCGAAGCGGAGGTCGTGGAGGCGCTGCGCCGTCCCGGCATCGCCCACTTCACCGGCACGCACAAGCCGTGGCGGCTCGGCAAGACCACGCATCACCCCTACGCCCGGTATTTCCGGGCCTATGCGGAGCTGGCCGGGCTTCCCCTGCCCTTCCGGCTCAAACTGGCGCTGAAGTCGCTGCTGACGGGGAGCCTGAAACCGCCGAAAAAAGCGGTTCCGTGGGACGGCTCCATCCTCAACACCGGCATCGCGATCCGCAGGACGACTTGACAAAACCGCCGATGATGTTACAGTAAGAAACGTTCCCCCGATTACCGATGATTCGGCAAACAGACACTTTTTGAAGAGGAGGGTTTCATCATGTGGGACAACGGAGTCAATATTCACGACGTGCGGCAGATCCGCACCCGCTGTAACGTCTGGTTCGGCGTCGGAGCGATCGATTCGATCCGCGATATCGTGCTGGACATGGTCGGGCGCGACATCAAAAGCGTGCTGGTGGTCACCGGCAGCAACTCCTACAAAAGCTCCGGCGCGTGGGGCAGGATCGAACCGGCGCTGAAAGCCGCCGGCATCACCTACGCGGTCTACAACGAAGTCACCCCAAACCCGACCACCGGGCAGGTCGACACCGCCGTGCTGGTCGGGCGTGACATCAAGGCGGAAGCGGTAATCGGCATCGGCGGCGGCAGCGCGCTCGACGCGGGCAAATGCGTGGCCGCGATGATGAAATACCCGAATCACAAGGCCGCCCAGCTCGCTTCCGGAGAACTCGAACCCGCCGACGCACTGCCGTTTCTGGCGGTGAACCTGACCCACGGCACCGGCTCCGAAGTCAACCGGTTCGCGGTGATCACCGACACCGACCGGGATTTCAAGCCAGTGATCGCGGCGGACTGCCTCTATCCGGCCTGGGCGATCGACGATCCGGCCCTGATGACCTCGCTGTCGCAGAAGCAGACCCGGTTCGTCTCCATCGACGCGGTGAATCACGTGGTCGAAGCCGCGACCAGCAAAGCCGCCAACCCGCTGGCGATCATGCTCGGCGCCGAAACCATCCGGCTGGTCGCGAAATACCTGCCGTCGGCGCTGAAAGACCCGAAAGACCTCTACGCCCGGTATTTCCTCGCCTACGCGGCGATGATCGCCGGAACCGCGTTCGACAATTCGCTGCTGCACTTCACCCATGCGCTGGAGCATCCGCTGAGCGCCCTTAAGCCGGAGCTTTCGCACGGCCTCGGGCTCTCCATGCTGCTTCCGGCGGTGGTCAAGGCGATCTATCCGGCGCGCGCCGAGGTGCTTTCGACGCTGCTTGAGCCGATCGTGCCGGGCCTCTCCGCCGATCCGAAAGATGCGGTCCGCGCCGCTCGCGGCGTCGAAAAGTGGCTGGCCGGCTGCGGAGTTCCCGAAAAGCTGGCCGATCTCGGCTTCTCCGAAAAAGACGTCAAACAGTTGACCGCGCTCTCCTTCGACACCCCCGGGCTCTCCGGCCTGCTCGACCAGGCGCCGATTCCGGCAAGCAAACTGGCCGTGGAAGCGATCTATCTGGATTCGTTCGGCATCCAGCCGTAACGTTTCCTGCAGCGCCCCGCAATCAGACGATGATTTCGGGGCGGTCGCGGCGGTATTCGGAAGCGGTCCGCCCGGTCCGCTTCCGGAATATCGCCGAAAAGTGGTTCTGGTCGCCGAAGCCGCAACGCACGGCGATTTCGCCGATGGCTAGGTCGGTTCCGGCGAGCAGTTCGCGCGCGATGCCGAGCCGCAGCGCAAGCAGATATTCCGAAAAGTCCATTCCGCAGGTTTGCCGGAACAGGTGCGACAGCCGCGAGGGACTCAGATACACCAGTTCCGCCGCCTGCCGGATCGTGATGCGTTCGGCATAGCGGGCGTTCAGAAACTCCAGTACCGCGAGAATCCGCGCATCCCGGACCGGCTGCGACAACAGTTCGGGGCGCAGCGTGTACAGTTCATGGAGCAGTCCCGACAAAGAAACCCGGACCAGCTTTTCCAACGCCGGACGGAATTCGGGCCGCCACACCGGCAATTCCTGATAGGCGGCGGCCGCCGCCGGGCAGCGCCCCTGCCCGTTTTCGCCGGAGCGGAACGGGCCGCACATCACCACCCCGAACACCCGCTGCGCATGGCGGAACGGGATCAGCAACTCCACCGCCCCGGCATGGCACTCCTGTAAAAACGCCTCACTCCGCAGCCGGAGCATATCGGCGATCCGCCGGGTGTCGTGGTTGATGCAGGCCGCCTCCCCGAGCCCTTTGACCGCGTTGCAGAACGCGAAATCGTGGTGCGCCTGGCGGAACGGCAGACGCAGTTCCTCCAGACAGTTTTCGGTTACCTTCCAGATGCACCCTGTCCGGATCAGCGTTGAAACCGCCTCCAGCCGGGAAGCCAATTCCTTGAAATGATTTGTCATATTTTACGGTTTCAGTTTAAAAAATAGATCGTTTCAGCATAAAAACAAAGAAAGATAGCATCCCGGAGCAGGAAAAGCAAGCGTGAAACCTTTATATTGAACCGCAAACAACCAAAACACGGAGGTTCTATGTTTGAGTCGCTCGATCTGCCGGTCCTTTTCGAAGCTGAAGTCGTCGTCGCCGGAGGCGGTCCCGCCGGCATCGCCGCGGCGCTGGCCGCCGCCCGCCTGGGCAAACGCGTGGTGTTGCTGGAACAGACCGGCAGCCTCGGCGGCATGGGAACCAATGCGCTGGTTCCGGCCGTGATCTACCAGAGCGACGGCGTGAACTGGGTGGTCGGCGACTTCTGCCGCTCCATCATCGAAGAGTGCTGCCGCGAAATGGGAATCGACGAGGTCAACCCCGGCTGGCAGGAGGTGGACGCCGAAATCCTGAAGCGCATTTACGACGACCGGCTGCTGAAAGCCGGCGTGAAGCTATTCTACATGATCCGGGTCGCCGATGTGGTCGTCCGGTCGGGGAAGCTCGAATCGCTGCTGGTCGCCACCCCGCACGGCCTGCGCAAGGTCAAAGGCGAAGTCTTTGTCGACGCGACCGGAGACGCTGCGGTCGCCGCCTTCGCCGGTGTCCCGTTCGACTGCGGCGACGCCGAGGGGCGGACCATGAGTCCCACCCTGTGCCCGCAGTTCTCGAACATCGACATCCCCGCGTATGACGCGGCGCTCCGCGAAGGCAAGCGCGACCGCGCGATCTGGCACGAGCTTCTGGAACGGGGCGAAGCGCCGGTTTCGGAACATCATTTCGTCGGCGTCTGCACCTACGGCAACGGCACCGCCAGCGGCAACCTCGGCCACATCTACGGCGCGAACACGCTGGACGAGACCGAGTTGACCAACGCCTATATCGAAGGGCGCAAACTCGCGAAAATCTACCATGACTTCTACCGCAGGCACGTCCCCGGTTTCGAGCATTCCGACCTCGTGCAGACCGCCCCCCTGCTCGGCGTGCGCGAATCCCGCCGCATCCGCGGCGAATACCAGCTCAACGGCGACGACTACCGCAGCCGCGCCGTATTCGCGGATGAAATCGGCCGGTTCAGTTACCCGATCGACATCCACTCCTCCTCCACCGACCCCGAAGAGCAAAAGCGCGTCGAGCGTGTGTTGTGCGAAACCCGCTGCAAACCCGGCGAAAGTTACGGCATCCCGTACCGTTCGCTGATTCCGCTCGGCGTCGAAAACCTGCTGGTGGCAGGACGTTGCGTCAGTTGCGACCGTGAAATCCAATCCTCGCTGCGCGTAATTCCGGGTTGTTTCATCACCGGCCAGGCCGCCGGAGCCGCCGCCGCGATGGCCGCCGCCGGAAACGTCCGCAGCGTGGACACCGCCGCCCTGCAGAAATGGCTGAAAGACGACCTCCACGTCTACTTGCCCAATATCTGATAATCGTTACTCCCCCGACACGAAGCGTCTTTGGAGTGCGGAGATTCATCTCCGCACTCCAAGTCGCACGTGAGTTTTATACTCGGCTTTGCATTGCATCAAGAACAGGCAAGCTGCCCGGAGGGGCTACTTTTCTTAGCAACAAGAACAGGCAAGCTGCCCGGAGGGTAGTGAGCACCATGCCTCCGGCCTGCGGATGGCTCCGGGGGACGTCGCGCACGTCCCCCGGCCCCCCTCGCCGGTGGCGGAGGCCGGTCTGGTTGCGAAGCACTTCCGCCCGCGGGCGCGGCTTCGCCGCTTACTTGTCCGCCTGCGGCGGCCAACTCTTCATCGTTCGCTGCGCTCACTGCGCCAGAGGGGCTTCGCTCACTGCGTTCGGCTTCGTCACTACCGTTCCTCGTTATTTTGCTG
>ERZ1034915.140-NODE-140-length-47177-cov-20.406265_pt1 | contig 47177 bp, 45 predicted proteins | sample MGYA00520592_ERZ1034915 | MGnify/ENA primary metagenome ERZ1034915 (study PRJEB33766, sample SAMN09781787) | gut metagenome | biome: gut microbiome | host: Homo sapiens | place: Madagascar | study: EMG produced TPA metagenomics assembly of the PRJNA485056 data... | reverse complement strand
GCCGCCGGAGCGGTGCTTAAGCCGTCAGGCGGGAATTGTGCGGTATTGCCTAAAGCAAAACACCCCCGGATGCACGAACCAATGTGCATCCGGGGGTGTTTTATTTCGTATTTTAACGGTTATTCGTATCTCAAAGCCTCAATCGGGTCCAGCTTGGCGGCTTTGTTGGCAGGGTAATACCCGAAGAACACGCCGATCGCCATACTGAAGCCAACGGCCACTACGATGGAAGAAATCGTAGGCTTGCCCGGCACCTGCATCAGGGTGCTCAATCCCACACCGGCCGCGATACCCAGCACCACGCCGATGACACCGCCGATCAGGCAGAGAATCACGCTTTCGGTGATAAACTGCATGCGGATGGCCGACGCCGGGGCGCCCAGCGCCTTGCGGGTGCCGATCTCACGGGTGCGCTCGGTGACCGAGACCATCATGATGTTCATAACGCCGATGCCGCCCACCAGCAGCGAGATGGCGGCAATGGCCGAGATGCCCAGCGACACGGTGTTCAGCATTTCGGTCATGCTTTCTACCAGGTTGGAAATGCTGGACGCGCTGACCGTCCAGCTGTCGTTGTAGGTATAGTAGCTGGCGAAGAAATCGCCTACGGTGTTCACAAAACTGGTCACGTCCACGCCGTTGGCGGCCACCACCGTAAAGCTCTGGTAGCCGCTGGCGGTGCCGGTGATGGTGCGGGCCACGTCCAGCGGGATGTAGATGTCCGTCTGGATGTCATCATCGCTGGTGGAACCGAACATGCTGGAATAGCTGTCCTCGGTGTATTTATACACACCTACGATGAAATAGGTGTACAAATTGCCGCCGCTGCCCTGCAGAGTGAAGGATTTGCCGATGGCATCCTGCGGGCTGCCGCCGATGGCCTGGGTGACGAACTTCTCCGAGACACAGGCCAGCATACGGCCCGCGTCTTTGGCATCGTCCAGCCAGCGGCCGTATAAGATCTGCGAGTCATCGTCCTTGTTGGCCAGCGTGTCGTGGTTCACGCCGCTGACGGAGGCTTTGATGGTCGTGGTGGGGTTGCCGTATTTAGAAATCGTCTCCTGGCCGACATCCACCGTGTATTCAAAGTGGTTTACCTTGTCAGGGAAAGCTGCATAAAAATCACGGATCATCGCATCGGTAATGCGGTCGCTTTCGCCGGGGGTTTCGTCCATAAAGCGGCGCAGCGTCACACCCTGGGCCGTGCCCTGGGTATCGCCGGAGGTTTTCTGCTTGACCGTTACCGTAATGTTGCTTACGCCCATGCCGGACATTGAGTCAGTGACCGAGCCGGTCATGCTGTTGCCCACCGTGACAATGGCAATGACCGCCGCAATGCCGATGATGATGCCCAGCATGGTCAGCAGGCTGCGCATCTTGTTACTGCGCACGCTGGCAAAGGCCATGCTGATGTTCTCAAAGAGCTGCACGTTTGCCACTCCCCTTTCTTTCGTCCACGATCAGCCCGTCCCGCAGGGTCAGCACACGCTCACATTCGTCGGCCAGCTCGGGGTTGTGAGTGATGAGCACGATGGTTTTGTGGTAGGTGTTGTGCATTTCATGGAACAGATCCATGACGGTACGGCTGGTCTGGCTGTCCAGCGCGCCGGTGGGCTCATCGGCCAAAATCAGCGCCGGTTCGTTGACCATGGCGCGGGCGATGGCTACACGCTGCTTCTGGCCGCCGGAAAGCTCGTTGGGCTGGTGCTTCATGCGCTCGCCCATGCCTACGCGCTCCAGCCATTCCTTGGCGCGGCGGATGCGCTCACCGCCGGGCACACCGGCGTACAGCATCGGCAGCTCGACGTTTTTCAAGGCGCTCTGCCGGCCGATCAGATTGTAGGTCTGGAACACAAAGCCGATCTTGCGGTTACGGATATCGGCCAACTGGTTATCTTTGGCGTCGTGGATGTTCACGCCGTCCAGCGTGTACTCACCGGCGGTGGGCTTATCCAGCACACCGATGATGTTCATCAGGGTGGATTTGCCGGAGCCGGACTCGCCCACGATGGCCACAAATTCACCGGGGTAGACCGTCAGATCGATGCCGTGCAGAATTTCCAACTCATTGGGCTTGCCGATGTAGTAGCTTTTGCGGATGCCGTGCATCTCGATCAGCGGCTTTTTGGTTTCCGGGACAGGGGAGACAGGCTGCGGGGCATCATTCTGGGTCAGCAGGCTTGCAGCGATCTGTTTGGCAAAGGCTTCGGTATCGCGGGCGTCGGCGCCGCGGCGGATGGGGGTAGGGCTCTGGCTCATTGTCCGCCTCCCGGCCCGCCGTCAGGGCCGCCTGCCGGGGCATCGCCGCCGCCCATCACAACAGTGCCCTCGGGCATGTTGCTGGGGTCGCCTACATACAGGTCGCCGTTTTCCATCTGCTGCACGCCGTCGGGCAGGGTGGAGTCGCTGCTGGTCTCAATACCCTGGGTCAGGTCAGCGCTGGAGCGGATCACATCGCCCTCCTGCAGGTCGCTGCCGGTGATCTCCACATAGAAATCGTTGGTGTCGCCGGTGGTCACGGTCACCTGCTCAAAGGTCATATCCACGCCTTCGCCGCCGGTCTTGCGCAGCACGTAGCTGCTGCCGTCGTCGGCGGTGCCCACAGCGTCGCGGGGCACGATAAAGACGTTGTCTTTCTCGCTGATAACGATCTCCACCTTGGCGGAAATGCCGATCAGCAGGCCGTCCGCATCGCCATTGACCACGACCTTGGCGCCGAAGCTGCCATTGTCGTTGGCAACAGGGTCGATCTGGGTCAGGGTGCCGTCGATCACAGCGTCGCCGGTGGCATCGCTGGTGATGTGGCAGGTCATGCCGGTAGAAAGTTTAGGCACGCTGTTGGCGGGAATGGTCACGTCCACCACCAGTGCATCGGTATTCTGGATGGTAGCCACGGTGCCGCTGCAGACCGAACCAACGGTAGCATTCAGCGCCGTGATGGTGCCGTCCATCGTGGCAGTCAGGGTGCAGTCCTCCAGGGTGCTGCGCAGTGTTTCCAGATTGTCCGGGGTACGCTGGGCCTGCTCCAGCTTGGTAGCGCTGTCCTCCACATTCTGGGATTTGTTCAGCAGGTTGGAGTAGTTCTTCTCCTGGTCATAGCTGTCGTGGGCTGCTTTGACCTGCTGCTCGCAGGTACTGATCTGGGTATTGGCAGTGTCGACAGCGTTCTTAGCGGAGTCCAGGGCGGATTCGGCCTGGGTCTTGGTGGAATCCGCCTGGGTCAGCGCGGTCTGGATGCTGGTAAAGCCGTACAGGCCCAGCGAAGGAGCGGAGCAGCTGTTCTGGGCATCCGTCAGGGAAGCCTGCGCGCTTTGGTAGGCTTCCTGCGCGGACTTCAAGTTGTCGTTGGCGGCGTTCATTGCGTCCTTGTTGGCGTCGCTGGGGTCAGCGTTGTAAGCCGCAATGGCGCTGTTTACAGCGGAGATAGCCTGATTCTGGGCGTCGGCAGCGGCGTTCAGCGCGGCGGTGTAGGTGCTGATGCTGGCCGAAGCGCTGTCATAGGCGGATTTCAGCGTGTTATAGTCAGATACCGCAGTATCGTAGGTGCTCTGGGTCTTGCGCTCGTTCTCCTGCGCCTTGGTCAGGGCATCCTTGGCATCCTGCAAATTCTGGTCAGCCTGGTCGATCTTGGCCTGCAGGTCGATGAGGCTATTCTCGTGCTGCACGGTGGAAGTTTCCAGGTCGGCGGTAGCACGGTCATAACTGGTCTGCGCCGATTTCAGTGTGTCGCCGTAGCTTTCTTCGGCACTTTCGATCTGCTTTTCCAGGTCGGAGGTGTCCAGCGTGGCAATGACGTCACCCTTTTTCACGGTATCGCCCACGGCCACCTTGACCTCGCTGACCTTGTACAGCTTGGCCGAGTCGGCCACAGTCACACTGGCCTCGTAGCCGGATTTGACGGTGCCGTTCACACTCACCGAGTCGGTCAGGCTTGTCTTTTGCAGGGTGGAGGTGCGCACGAACTGGTAGGTGGAACCGGCGGCCTTTTTGCCGCTCAGCACAGCGCGCAGCACCAGCACAGCTGCGATCAGCACCACCAGCAGCAGGGCAGTCAGCTTTTTATGTTTGCCGAACCATGCCAGCGGATTGCGCCGGGTCTTTACGGTATCTTCCATTTGGTATTCCTTCCTCTTTAACGGGGTGGTAAATTTTGACTTCGACATTATAGCATGCATTTGTGTAAAAGTTTTGTATGAAGTGTGAAAAAAGGCCCCGCAAGTGGGGGCCTTCCAAAAAATTATTTTCCAAACAGCGCACTAATTCCGCTGAACGTATTCGTGATCGTCTCCACCTGCTGCTGCAGTTTATTCACGTTGTCCATCAAGGTGGGCAAACCTTGCAGCACGGTGTTCAGGCTGTCCACATCCAGCTGCTTCAGCTGCTCGGTGATGGCAGGCAGGTCCTGCATCATGTTGTTCAGTTCATCGGGGTCCAGCGTGTCCAGGCTGCTTTGCAGGGTGTCGGCCAGTTCGTTTACCTGCGTGCAGGCGGTCATGACCTCATTATAGGCCTGGTCCATGTGGTTCCAGAACAGCCCCAGCACCACCAGCAGCACTACCGTGATGATGATGGTCAGCAGCATGCGCAGGCGCTGGTTTTTCATAATGCTGCGGTTCTGCTCGTCCTGCAGTTCCAGCTGGGCTTCAATGCGGTTCAGTTGGGCTTTCAGGTCGGCGGCGTCCAGTTTGCCGTCGCCGGTCTCGTCGTTATGGGCATCCAGTTCAGCCACGCGGCTGGCCAGCTGTTCGTCCATCTTGCGGTTCAGTTTCTCGTCCATACGGGGTCTCCTTTCAGGATTGCGGCCCGGTGCGGACGTCCCGCATCACGAACCAGAAAGTGGAGCCCTGCCCCACGGCGCTGTTTACGCCAAAGGCAAAGCCGTGCTGCTGTAAAATTGCTTTGGTAATGGAAAGCCCAAGCCCGGTGCCCACTTTGCCGGAATCCTGCCGTGCGCGGTAGTAGCGGTCAAAGATATAGGGCAGATCCTCCGGCGGGATGCCGGGGCCATGATCCTCGATCTCCACGCGGCAGCCGTCCGCCTGGGGCAGCACCCGCAGCATCACCTGGCCGTCCGCACCGATGTGGTGGAAGGCGTTGCCCAAGAGGTTATGCAGCACCCGCTCCATCATGGCGGGGTCGGCCCGCACCGGGGCGGCCTCGTCGGCCTGCAACTCCAGATGCCAGTGGTTCTGGTCGCACAGGGCGTCGTAGCGGCCCGCAACTTCAAAGCAAAGTTCGCCCATGTCAAAATCAATGAGGTTGGGCTTTTCGGCGCCGCTCTGCACCTTGCTCAGCTCCATCACGCTGTTGACCAGTGCCGACAGACGATCGGTCTCGTCCACAATGATGTTGCACTGCTCGGTGCGCTTTTCGGCGTCGGTGCCGGTCAGGTCGCGCACAGTCTCGGCGTAGCCCTTTATCAGGGTCAGCGGGGTGCGCAGGTCGTGGCTGACATTGGCCAGAATGTCCTTTTCCAGCTGGGCGCTGCGCTTGACCTCAGCGGCCATGTGGTTGAAATCCTCGGCCAGCTGGCCGATCTCGTCGTGGTGTACAACGGGCAGCTGGATATCATAGTTGCCGGCAGCAATCTCTTTTGCACCGCTGGAAAGCTGCTGCACCGGCCGGGTGAACCACCGGCTGAACAGCATGGCAAACAGCAGATCCAGCACCAGCAAGATCAGCGCCACCGGCCACAGGATGCTGCGCAGCACCTCGGCGGCTGTGGTGATCTGCGCCATGCCGGTGGACACGATGATGCCGTACTTGCCGTCCGCCGAAAGCTGGCCCACCAGCATCTGCCGGGTGGAGCCGATCTGCACGATCTTGTACAGTGAGCCTTCCTCGAACAATTCCTGCCTAAAGGTGATGAGCTGGCGGGTGTTGAGGTTGTACCCGAACTCCCCGCTGAACGAGCCGCTGCTCTCGTGAAGCAGGCAGGGAAACATGCTCTCGTAGGCTTTCAGGCAGCGCAGTGTCGAATCGCTGAAGTCGACGCAGTAGCCGTCCATATTGATCTTTTTGTCGGAAAAGGTCTGGCCTAAAGCAGTCCAAAAATCATCGTCCAGCTGCAAAACACCGAAATCCCGGCTGGAAATTTCGGAGTCGGTCTGGTCAAAAATGGCCGTGATGGCGCTGGCTTTGTCGATCAGGTTCTGGCGGATGGTGGCGTTATATTTCGGGGCCAGCGCGTAGGTGATGATGCCCCAGATCAGCCCCACGGTCAGCAGGGTCATGGCTCCGATGAAGAACATCAGCTGCCAGCGGATGCTGATGGACGGGGCGCGCTTTTTAGCGTTTTTCAAAGCGCGGCACTTCCCTTACGATAAGACTTCGGGGTCGAATTTATACCCGATGCCCCACACGGTAACGATGAATTTGCGGCAGGGGCCCAGATGGCCGCGCAGCATTTTGATGTGGGTGTCCACGGTGCGGTCCTCGCCGTAATAATCGTAGTTCCACACCTGCTGCAAAATTTTCTCGCGGCTCAGGGCGATGCCCTTGTTGTTGACCAAAAAGACCAGCAGGTCGAACTCTTTGGGGGTCAGCGGGGCTTCCTGCCCGGCTACCTTGACACTGTGGCTGGCGGTATCAATGACCAGGTCGCCAAAGGTGAACACGCCGGAGTTCTCGACCGGTTTGGGCATGGTGCGGGCCAGCACGGCCTTGACGCGGGCCACCAGCTCCCGCGGGGAGAAGGGCTTGACGACGTAGTCGTCGGCGCCGCCCTCGAGGCCGGCCAGTTTATCGTATTCCTCGCTGCGGGCAGTCAGCATGATGACGGGGGTCATGATCTTGCGGGTGCGCATCTCGCGCAGGCAGGTCATGCCGTCCATAAAGGGCATCATGATGTCCAGGATCACCAGGTCGATGCCCCCCTGGGCCAGCACGGCCAGCGCCGCGCCGCCGTCCCCGGCTTCCTCACACACAAAACCGGCGTACTGCAGATGCTCCCGGATCAGGTCCCGGATACGCGGTTCATCGTCAACGATCAATATTTTTGCCATAAGGATGACCTCCTCATTTACCTCTATTTATAATAATAACACAATACAATGTGATGATGGAAGAATTGTGAAAACTTTTGGGAAAAAGTTTTAAAAGTTTGCGCTTGGCGGGTGTCACCACCTTGCATTTTGCCGCGCCGCGCGGTACAATGGCGACGGAGCGTGAAAGATTATGATTTTGCTAGTAATACTGGTGATTTTGGCTGCGCTGGTGCTGTTTGCCGTCTGGCCCGGCGCTAAGCGCGAGGACCTGCGGGCCCCGTTCTATGGCCGCAACTATGCCCACCGCGGCTACTTCGGCAAGGACCAGCGCCCGCCGGAAAACAGCCTGCCCGCTTTTGCCGCCGCGGCCCGCCACGGCTACGGCATTGAACTGGACGTACAGTTTACGTCTGACCATAGGCTGGTGGTTTTCCACGATGATACGCTGGACCGCATGACCCCCGGCAAGGGCTTTGTCCACGATGCCGCCTGGGCGGAGTTCTCCGCCATGCCGCTGGCGGGCAGCGATGACCACCCGCCGCTGTTTGCCGACATGCTGCGCACTGTGGCCGACGCCAATCCCGCCACGCCGCTGATCGTCGAGATCAAGAGCCGCCACGAGTACACCAAGCCCTATCTGGAGGACCTTTGCCGTGCCACTCTGGCCGCACTGAAAGCCTACCCCGGCCCCTACTGCATCGAGAGCTTCGACCCCCGCGTGGTGGGCATCATCCGCCACCAGGCGCCCGGCGTGCTGCGCGGTCAGCTGTCCGACAGTTACCGCAGCTACCGCCATGACGGCACCCATCCCGTCCCGGCGTATGTGTTGTCCCACTGCTTTGGCAACTTTTTGGGCCGGCCGGATTTTATTGCCTGGTGCCCCGATAAGCGCAACTGGGCTGTCCGCCTGGCCGACGCCCTGGGCGCGATGCCGGTGATGTGGACCGCCCTGCCGGAACATAACACCAAGCAGCTGGAAGCCGAGAACGATGCTGTGATCTTCCAGTGGTACGAGCCGGTGGAAAAATACAAATAACATACAAAACGCAGCCTCCGCATACCATTATGTGAAAACGAATGGCAGGGGGGCTGCGTATGTTTTTATTTACGGTAACAAAACCCGGCTTGCGGCAGGCGGGGGCGCTTGCCCTGTGCGCGGTATGCCTGTGCGGCACGGTGGCGGCAGCGGTGCATTTCTCCGGCGACGCGGTGGCTGCGGCTGCACCGGTGACGGCCACGGTGGAGACCACCCAGGACATCGGCACCTACTTTACGGGCTACGGGTTCGAGACGGACCTGTCCAGCGCGGCGGTGGATAAGGTGAAGATCCCCAAAAAGTGGGACGACAGCTTTACCGCTTTCAACCAGGTGGTGCAGGAAAGCGGCCTGGACCTGGGCGGCTACAAAGGCAAAACGGTGGAAAAGTGGACGCTGCTTTGCCCGCAGCTTTCCACCGGCGACGAGGATACCTACTGCGTTTTGCTGGTGTACAAAACCAAACCGGTAGGGGCGTACCTGCTGGAGAAGCCCTCCGGCGAGGTAAGCGGGCTGGTTACGGCGGCGAAGACCGCCGCGGAAGCCGATGGCGTGGAGATCGAATACCCTGAGGATTAAGGTACAGCCCTGCGGGCGTCACCATCATGCGGTGACGCCCTTTTATCATGGGCTGCATCCACAAGGGCCTCCCTTTTTGGTCACAAAAGAGTACGCATAACGGTTAGATGCCGTTAAAAAAGTGGCTCACCGCAAGGTGGTGAGCCACGTAAGCCAGCTGCGACAAGCGGGCCAAAATCAATCTGAAAGCGAATCCCCAAACACTGCTGGTACCAGCAGCAACAGCGCCGGGGCGCTGGTGATGTGGATGACCTGCGTCTCCATATACCCATAAAACAGCACCACCAGCAAACAGGCCGCCGCCTGCCAGCGGCCGTGCCGGGCCAGCCGGTACAGCGTCACGGCCATCAGGATGCCCGCCAACACCACCAGTACCGGTCCAAACTGGTACAGGAAATACACAAAAATATTGTCGATCGCCGGCCAGTCCATCAGCATCTGGCCGGCAATTTTTATGTCGTACATGCGGTACGCCGCCCACGCCAGCGAGATGCGGCAGGTCAGCAGGCTGTCCAGCTTTGCCAGCCACGCGGGGCCGATTTCGTCCGCCCAGGGACCAATTTTTACCACGAACAGCGGCAAAATATAGCTGATGGCCCCCACCACCGGCACCATGGCGGCGCACAGCCCGGCGGTGAGCTTGCGCCCTTTGCGCGCGCCCACCGGTTTGGCGCAGACCAGCAGCACTGCCAGCAAAAACGCGCACAGCGCAGGCGACCGCGACGCCGGGCCCTTGTATAAAAACAGCCCCACGCCCGCTACGGCGGCAATCTCGGCCCAGGTGATCTTTGCCTGGCGCAGCAGCACCCAGGCCAGCACCAGCCCAAACACGATGCCGCCAAAGGTGTTGGGGTGCCCGTACCCGAACATCAGCCGGTAGCTGCCGCTGCGCTCGCTCAGCGCGTCAGGGGCGATAATACCCGCAAAATGCAGCACTTCCACCAGCGCCAGCGTGGGAACGCCGCAGCCTAAAAACGCCTGCAAACTGCGCCGCAGCGGCACATCTCTGGCTGCCAACAGCACCATCACAAGGCCCAAAAACCAGATGTTCTGCCCGTTGAAATATACCCACCGCGCCACAAAATACAGCGCACCGGCGCAGATCAGCTCCCGCCAGGTGTAGCGGGTGCCCAGCAAAATCTTGCCGCACAGCAGCGTGTACATAATCATGTCTAACACCGGGGCAAGCTGCCCCTGCAAAAAGGGCCAGTTCTCCCGCGCCATGCTGTTGCAGAACACCACCGTGAACTCATACAGCATCAGCGCCAGCAAAAAGGCACGCTGCCCCCACCGGGCACGGGCCTCGCCGCCCCAATCCCCAAACAGATAGTGCGGCACGGTAAACAGCTGCCCCACTGCCTTGCGGCGCAGCGCCAAAACCAAATCAACACCCGCTGCGGCAAACAGGGCCAGCAGCAGCGCATTTGCAAAACCAAACAAAACAGGGTCCTCCTATTTTTACGTTACACCTATTATATTGTGCGCCGCTGCGTTTGACAACCCTTTTGCGCGGTGTTATGCTTATGCTGTACTATTTTACACTAGGGAGGTCTACCCATGAACGAACAGCAATATCGCACGGTGATCGGCTGGTTCAACGCCCGCCCGGCGGCAAAAAAGGCGCTGTGGGCTGTCAGCACGGGGGCTACGGCGGCTGTGTATCTGCTGTATCTGGGCCTGCTGGCCTGGTTGGCCTGGCATGCCATGTGGGCGCCGCTGGGGGTTACTGCCGTGGTGCCTGCGGCGGCGTTTGTGGTGGGTACGGCTCTGCGTGCGGCCATTAACCGTCCGCGCCCTTATACGAAATATGGCTTTGTACCGTTGTTTCCAAAAGATAAGACCGGGCAGAGCATGCCCAGCCGCCACTGCTTCTCAGCCGCGGCCATTGCAGCGGCGGTGTGGTACGTGCTGCCGCCGTTTGGGGCAGTGTTGGCGGTTCTGGCCGTCATCATAGCGGTCTCCCGCGTTGTCACGGGCGTACACTTTGTCAGCGACGTGCTGGCCGGGCTGGCCTTTGGGTTGGTGTTTGCCGTGGCCGGGCGTGTGGCCTATATCGCGGCGGCTTCGGCGCTGGGATTTTACGCCATCATGGTAATTTAAATGGTAATTTGATTTGTACCCATAAAATAAAAAAAGGAGCCGCCGCGCGGCTCCTTTCAAAAACAGCTTATCAACGGATAAAATTCGTCCGCTTGCCGCCCTCGGCGGTGGGGACTTCCACACCGGCGGCCTTGCCGGCCTCGATGCACTTCAGCAGCCAGGCCATATTGGTGCCCAGGTTGCGCATGATCTGGCAGCCCTCCTCGTCCAGGGCCACCTGCTCGCCGCTGGTGCCGTGGACCATCGGCCAGTAGGTGGAGCTGACCAGCGGCATCTCGTAGAACTGCGGGATCTTTTCCATAGCCTCAATGGCGGTGGTGGTGCCGGCGCGGCGTGCGCTGGTCACGATGGCCGCCGGTTTGTGCCGCAGATACCGCCCGGCGCTGTAGGCCAGCCGGTGCATAAAGCCCAGCATGCTGCCCGCCGCCGTGGCATAGTGTACCGGCGCACCAAACACGATGCCGTCGGCCTTTTCCACCAGTGGCAGCACATCCACCACCGGCCCGCCGAACACACAGTGCCCGGCCTTGGCGCAGCCGCCGCAGCCTACACAGCCGCCCACCGGCGCGGGGCCGATGTGGTAGATCGTCGTCTCAATGCCCGCGGCGTTCAGCGTTTTGGCAACCTCACACAGGGCATGGTAGGTGCAGCCCTCCTTGTGGGGGCTGCCGTTGATCAGCAGTACGTTCATACAAAGTCCCTCCGTTTGTACAATATGCGGCACACGCCGCAAAAAATGCTCTAGCTTTATTGTAGCATACCGCGCAAGACCCTGCAATTTTAAAGGAGATGCCCCATGGCCAAGACCTGTGTTAATTTTAGTAAAAAGTGCGGTGGCTGCCCGCTGCTGGCACTGCCCTATCCGCGCCAGACCGCCGAAAAGCAGCAGCGCCTGCAAAAGCTGCTGGGCGGTTTTGCTCCGGTGGCCCCGCTGCGCACCATGGCCGAGCCGTGGCATTACCGCAATAAAGCCATCGCCAGCTTTGCCACCCAGCAGGGCAAGCTGGTCTGCGGTTTGTACGCCGAGGGCACCCATAAGGTGCTGCCCTCTGCCGACTGCCTGCTGCAAAACGAGGTGCTGAACCGCACGCTGGCCGCCGTGCAGGACGCCGCCCGCGCCTGCCGCTACACGGCTTTTGACGAGGACAAGCGCACCGGCCTGCTGCGCCACGTGGTGCTGCGCTGCTCCCGCAAGGGGCAGGTGCTGGTCACACTGGTCACGCCGGGGCCGGAGCTGCCCGGCAGCCGTAATTTCTGCGCGGCTCTGCGCAAAAAAGCGCCGTGGGTCGTCAGTATTGTGCAAAATATCAACCCCACTTTAAGCAGCGCTGTGCTGGGCAACCGGGAGAAAACGCTCTACGGCCCCGGCTTTGTGCTGGACACGCTGTGCGGGCTGCAGTTTGCCATTTCCTCCCGCAGTTTTTACCAGGTCAACCCCCGGCAGACCGAGGTGCTGTACCGCGCCGCGCTGGACGCCGCCAAGCTGACCGGCAAGGAGACCGTGGTGGATGCCTATTGCGGCATCGGCACCATCGGCCTGTGCGCCGCGCCCCACGCAGGGCAGGTCATCGGCGTGGAGCGCAACCCCGCCGCCGTGAAAGATGCCGCCGCCAACGCCCGGCATAATAAACTGTCCAACGCCAAATTTGTGTGCGCCGACGCTACCGAGTGGATGGCCGCCGCCGCAGACGAGGGCCTGCGTCCGGACGTGGTCTTCCTGGACCCGCCCCGCGCCGGCAGCACGCCCGAGTGCATCACCGCCGTGGCCAAAATGGCCCCCCGCCGGGTAGTCTACGTCAGCTGCGACCCCGAAACCTTGGCGCGGGATGTAGCGATTTTTGCCCGCTATGGGTATAAGGCAAAGGGCTTCACCCCGGTGGACCTCTTCCCCCAGACTCGGCATGTGGAGACGGTTGTCTTGCTTTCCAAGGGTGAGGTCGACTCGAAAAAGATTCGGGTTGAGTTCTCTTTGGAAGATATGGATATGTCCGAATTTCAGGATGGGGCAACCTACACCCAGATCAAAGACTATGTGCTGGAGCATAGCGGGTTAAAGGTATCCAACCTTTATATCTCACAAATTAAGCGAAAATGTGGGATATAAGCACATGAACTTTTCGGCAGTTCATATAGACAGATTCTCGTCACCCCAATCTTTCATATAGTCGAGGACAGACAAAAAACTCATTCCAAGTTCTGTTAATGTATACTCCACCCGTGGAGGAACTTCACAAAAATCATGGCGAAGAATAAAGCCATCTGTTTCCAGCTCTCTGAGCTGCTTTGTAAGAGAGCTTTCAGTAATTTCTCCAATCTGACGGCGAAGCTGCCCAAACCTTCGAATATCGCATTTACCGATGTACCAGAGAAGCTCAATTTTATATTTTCCACCCAGCAGTTTCTGTACCATGGAGATTGTTTTACAGCGGTTGGCCGCTGCTTCTGACTTTCTCATATGACCATCTCCTTTCTCCAATATCATACTCTATTTGTCGTAAAAATGTAAGGTACTACAAAAAAGTACCGTACTTTTATTTTTGATGTGTTCTGCTATAATGAACCTAACGAGACAGTCATGTACAGGTTTGCCTCGTTGCCTGTACATAATCATTCGAGATGAGGTGTTTGCCATGCATTACACAGGAACAATTTGGCGTCCGCCTTATGAAGCGGACTCGCTTCTGCTGGAGGTCACAGTGGGGTGTACCCATCACAAGTGCAAGTTCTGTACGTTATACAGCGACTTGCCATTTAATTTCAGAATGTCACCTATGGAGGATATCGAAAACGATTTGTTGGAAGCACAGGTTCTGCGTAGAAATCCCTATTCAAAGATGCTATCCCGCCTTCAGGGTAAAGGAAATCCAGAGCCAATCCAGCGTGTTTTCTTAACCGGAGCCAATCCGTTTGTTCTGAAAACGGAGAAGTTGCTAAAAATTGCAGCTCTCATTCATAAATATCTGCCATCTGTCGATTCAATCGGCTGTTTTGCCCGCATTACAGATTCTGAAAACAAAACGGATGAAGAACTGCTTCAGCTTCGGCAGGCGGGATACAATGGACTAACCATTGGCGTAGAAACGGGAGATGATACAGCACTTGCTTTCATGCACAAGGGTTATACTTCCGATGACATCCTGACTCAATGCAAAAGATTGGAGCAGGCGGGTATCGAATACGGATTCTTCTACTTGACCAGTATTTCTGGCAAGGGACATGGTGAAGCTGGTGCAAAAGCATCCGCTCAGATTTTTAATCAGCTGCACCCCTTTCTGGTTGGCCCTAATATGCTGACGATCTACCCTGAATCTGAGCTGTATCAAGAGATTCGAAACGGAAACTGGGAAGAAGAAGGAGAACTTGAGAAATACCGGGAACTCCGAACCCTTGTGGAGAACCTGAATATGTCAACATACTTTGCGGCAATGGGAGCTTCCAACGCCTTCCAGCTTAGAGGACGCTTACCAGAGGATAAAGAAAGATTACTCGAAACGCTTGATAGAATCATTTCTGAAGTCAGTGAAGATGATCTCCGACGTTATAGAAAAAATCTGCCTCATCTATAAAAGTTGCCCAGTATATGGACGCACCCCGCAGTATCACTCAAGACACCGCAGGGTGCGATTCTCTTTATTGTTTACTAATTGACTCTGTAAGCAAAGCAGCCTGTCCCATTTCCTTTTCGTAATCGCCCTTGGCATAGGCTACATTGCTCAATGCCCGGAGCATCTTATCTTTTGCCAGCTTCTTCATAACCTCCGCAAGATGCACTACATTAGCCAGCTGTGAAATTTTCCCCGCCCCATTGCTGATGGTACGGTGGCGCGGTATAATGGGGATACCCAACAGAGAAAGGAGTGGCCGCCGATGGTTTGCCAGCTGACGCCGGCGCAGGAAGCACGTATGTACGAGATCCTGCGCGGCATTGCCGATGACCCCCACGCGCTGGAGATGCAGCAGTTCATCCAGCACGGCACCGTCACCACCTACGAGCATTGCCTGCGGGTGACCCGCATCGCCTACTGGCTCAACCTGCACTGGCATTGCCATGCCGATGAAGTCAGCCTGGTGCGCGGCGCGTTTTTGCACGATTTTTATCTGTACGATTGGCACAACTGTTCCAACATCACCCACTGGCATGGCTTTAAGCACCCCCTAATTGCACGCTACAACGCCGATGCGGTGTTTCAACTCAACAACAAGGAGCGCAATATCATCCAGACCCACATGTGGCCGCTGACCATCACCCAGTTGCCCCGCTGCCGCGAGGCCTGCCTTGTCTGCCTGGCGGACAAGATGTCCTCTAGTTGGGAGACGTTGATGGAGCGCCGCGCCAAGCGGGAAGCCAGCCACGCCGCCCGCAGCTGAATATGCCCCACAGACCCCGCCGTACAAAAACGGTGGGGTCTTTTTGCATAACAACACAAATATATCGAAAAACGATAAAAAACACTTGCAAAACGATAATACATATGCTATACTGCAGCCATACCGAAAACCGGGAGGAGACATGACCATGAAATTTTGGGACGACGAAAAAAGCATCACGCTGACACGGTGCGTGGTGGTGGCCGCACTCATCGGCAGCATTGCCATGACGCTGGGCGGGCCGTGGGTGACGGCGTGGTTCATTGCAGTGGCAGGGCTGCGCCCCAGCACAGGCCTGACCGCCACACTGCTGGTGCTGGGCTATGCCTGCGCGGCGCTGGCTATCGGTATGCTGGTCAGCCTGTACAAATTTTTGTGCCGTATCGAGAAAGGCGAGGTCTTTGTGTCCGAGAACGTCGCGGCGCTGCGGCGCATCAGCTGGTGCTGTGCCGGGGCGGCGGTGCTCTGCCTGGCAGCGGTTTTCATCTGCTACCGGCCCTTTGCGGTGCTGGCCGCGGCCGCTGGATTTATGGCGCTGCTGGTGCGGGTGCTGAAAAACGCCTTTGCTCAGGCCGTGCGCATGAAAAACGAACTGGACTATACAATTTAAGGGGGACACATCATGCCCATTGTCGTAAACCTGGATGTGATGATGGCCCGCCGCCACAAAGGCGCGGGGGAGTTGGCCGAGGAAATCGGCATCACCCCGGCGAACCTGTCCATCCTGAAAAACAACAAAGCCAAAGCCGTGCGTTTCTCCACGCTGGAAGCCCTGTGTAAGGCGCTGGATTGCCAGCCGGGCGAGCTGCTGGAGTACGTGGAAGAGGAACCATGATGCCTTTTATGCAGGGGCAAATGCTTGCATCCGCCCGCGGGTCGATGCGATCATCGACCCCTACAAAGTGCATGGCTCAAGAATGAAATAAGGAGCAACCCTATGAAATACTCCCATCAAGAGGGCGAGATCCGTCCCCTTTATTCAAGTGTACCCAAAAATCAATGCCTTTGGCCCTGGGCGGTGGGCAGTTATCCGCTGGCCTACTTTTACCTGCGCTGCATCCTGTTTGGGGAGGTTGGCCGTTACCGCGGCTGGGCCATGACCGCCTTTGCCGTGGTCTTTCTGCTGGCCGTCGAGGCTGCCGCCCGCGTCTGCCGCCGCACCGCTGTCAGGGAGACGCCCCTTTGGGCCGCGTGCTGGCTGGCACTGTCGGTCACGTTGGCGGTGCCGGGGCACTTTTACTTCCTCGGTCTTGTGCAGGAGCTGGCGTGGCATCTGCTGGCCATCTGGTGCGTGCTGGCCCGCTTCGGCATGCTGGCCCAGGGGCACACCGGGGCGTTGGCCCCGCTGGATGCCCTGGCCGGGTGCTTCACCCTGCCATTTGGCAGCTTTTTTGCGCGGGCGGGTACCGTTTTCTCCGCCCTGCGCGTGCTGGCCGTGCGGCGCATCGGGGCCAAAAAGTGGCTGGCGGCGATGGGTACGCTGGTGCTGACGGCGGTGTTGTGCAGCTTTGCCGTCGCCCAGCTGGCCGCCGCCGATGTCCACTTTGCCGCCCTGGGCACCTGGCTTACCGCGCTGTGGCAAAATTTCTGGAGCGCCCGCCTGCTGAGTGAGCTGTTCAACATCCTGCTGTCGCTGCCCGTGGGCGCGTGGCTGTTCGGGTTGGTCTACGGCGCCGCCCGGCGGGACGGCCCGCCCTGCGACGGCCCCGCTTTTTATAAAGCACTGGCCCCTTACAAGCGCCTGCCCCGGTTAACCTGCGGCATTGCCACGGGTGCCTTATGCGCGCTGTACAGTCTGTTTTTTGCCCTGCAATTGGCTGAGTGGACCGCCGCCATGGGCGGCCCGGGCCTGACCGCGCCCGAAGCCTCGGCCTTTGCGGTGGACGGATTCTGGGAGCTGCTGCGCATCCAACTGCTGGACATTGCTGTGCTGGCGGGGGTGCATTTCCTCGCAAAGAGGCCGCTGCCTAAAGCGCTGGCGGCATTGTTCTGCGGTTTCGGCGTGGCGTTTGCACTGCTGGCCGGGGCCAAGCTGGCGGCGTATATCCGGCTGTTCGGCTTCACGCCGCGCAGGGTCGCGGCCGGGTGGTTCCTGACAGTGCTGCTGGTGTGGGGCGTGCTGCTGTTGGTGCGGGTGTTCAAGCCTATCCCGGCGGCGCGCATCGGCATTGCGGTGCTGGCCGTCAGCTTTGTGGTGCTGGGCTGCACCGACCCCGACCGCCGCATTGCTGAGGCGACCCTGACCCGCTGGGAGCAGGGTATAGACCCCATGCTGGATACCGGCGTGCTGTCCGCCTGTGGGGCCACCCAGTACAGCGGCGAGGAAAAGGAACCTCTGCTGATGTCCACCACCACCCGCCTGGTACAGGACGGCTGGTTCATCGGGCGTAGCCTGGACGATATATACCAACTGTATTATTATTACGGAGATAACCAAACTGTATATACAACCCAACTGGATTCCACCCACACATTGCGCCTGACTGTGCAGGGCAATACCTGCACCGCCGCTGAACTGCTGACCGCATAAAACCACCCCCTGCCCGCATACAAAAGGGCAGGGGGTGTTGCTATGTGGGGCATTTTGGGCGTATTTTTGCAGGCGGCAGCCGGGCAGATTTTGTATTTGGCGCTGCATCTCGAAAGCGGCAGCTTCCCGCGGCCGCTTTCCCCGGCGGCCGAGCGTGCAGCCTTTGCAGCCCTGCGCACGGGCGGTGCGGCCGGGCGGGATGCCCGCGACCAGCTGGTGCGGCACAACCTGCGGCTGGTGGCCCATGTGTGCAAGAAATACTACGCTGCCACGTCCAATCAGGATGATCTGATCTCCATCGGCACCATCGGGCTTATCAAGGCGGTGGATACCTTTGATCCCGCCCGCGCCAGCAAGTTTGCCAGCTACGCGAGCCGGTGCATCGAGAACGAGCTACGAATGGAGCTGAGAAAAATTCGACGTGAAGGTGCGGCTGTTTCGCTGCAGGAGCCACTGGAATCCGGCAGCGGGCAGCTGACTTTGGCCGACACCCTGCCCGATGACACCGTGATGGAAGACGATTGCGAGCGCCGCGCCGATGCCGCCCGCCTGCGCCGCTTGGTGGATACCTTGCCTGCGCGGGAACGGGCGCTGCTGCAGCTGCGCTACGGCCTGGGCGGGGAGCGTCCGGCTACCCAGCAGCAGACTGCCGACAAGCTGGGCATCAGCCGCAGCTATGTTTCCCGGTTGGAGAAACGCGCCCTGACTCGGTTGATGAACGCCTGGCGCCGATGAACGAAAAATCCATGTGAAAATTTGTCGAAGTGCATGACTGACATAACAGAAAAACCGGCAGGGAAAGCAGGTAAATCACAAAGCGGACACAGTGTGACAAAATTTGCCACGGATTTGCCACACCTTATGAATCGCGCGATGAGCCGTCAAAACGAAAACAAAGTGTGGCAGAAGTGTGGCAACGTTGTACAAATACATCGCGTTATATTATAACGAAGAAAAAATCTAAAAAATTACTGTTAAAGTATTGACAATTGATTCATTTACCTATATCATGGTAATAGATTTGCAACTATGCAGTAAGGGAGAGTTCAAGCGTGCACCTGACAAAAAGTGAACAGCAGATTATGGAAATTTTCTGGCAGGCAGACCACCCCATGGCCCAGACCGAGGTCATCCACACCTGCGAGGACCGCAAGTGGAAAGAACGCTCGATCTTTTCGATGCTGAACAGCCTGATGGCGAAAGGCGTCCTGCGGGAGGTCGGCTTCGTGCGCAGCGGTAAAACCTACGCCCGCACCTTTGAGCCCGCCATGTCCCATGCCGAGTACCTGGCCCTTGTGGTAGCCGAGCAGCTGCCTGCCAAACAGTTCCCCGAACTGTTGGCATCTTTGCTGCAGCGGGTGGAGATCACCCCGGCCATCCAGAAGGCCCTGCGCGCCGCCGTGCGTGAAAACGGACCCCAGGCCCGCGAAGCTGCCGCGGCAGAGGCTGCTGAGACCGAGAGCGAGCAGTAAGCTGCAACAAGCGGCTGAAAGCGGAAAAGTCCATAATAGCATATAACAAAGCCCCCGCCTGTTTAACGCAGGCGGAGGCTTTTCTGTATATGAGGTGCGTTATAAAAGATTTAGCGGATCATCCCGCTGGCGGCGATGGATGCGACCGCCTCGCGGATGCGCTCTACCGGCAGGGTCAGGGCAAAACGGACGTACCCCTCACCGCTGGGGCCAAAGCTGAAGCCCGGCGTGCAGATAACGCCTGCCTTGTCGATCAGTTCCAGGCAGAAGGCCATGCTGTCGGTGTAGCCGGTGGGCAGCGGGGCCCACACAAACATGCTGCCGTGGCTGTCGGGTACGTTCCAGCCGATGCTGCGCAGGCCGCCGCATAGGGCGTCGCGGCGGGCCTGATACTCGCCGCACTGGCGTTTTACGCTGTCCAGCGGGCCGGTCAGGGCGGCGATGGCGGCTTTCTGCACCGGCAGGAACATGCCAAAGTCGATCTGGGTGCGCAGCTTTTTGCAGGCGGCGATCACATCCGGACGGCCCACCAAAAAGCTGATGCGCGCGCCGGTCACGTTGAAGCTCTTGCTCAGGGAGAAGAACTCCACCGCGCACTCCTCAGCTCCCGGCGTATTGAAAATGCTGCCGCCGTGGGCGCCGTCAAAGATGATATCGCTGTAGGCGTTGTCATGCACCAGTAAAATATCGTACTTACGGCAAAAATCCACCAACTGGGCGTACAGCTCCGGCGTGCCGATGCTGCCTACCGGGTTGGCCGGCAGGCTGACCAGCATAAACTTTGCCTTGCGGGCCACCTCCTCGGGGATGGCGGTCACATCGGGCAAGAAGTGGTTTTCTTTCGTCAGTTTGTAGTACCAGGGGTCGGCGCCGCCCAGCTTGCTGCCGGTCATAAAAACGGGGTAGCAGGGGTCGGGCAGCAGCACCACGTCACCGTCGTTGCACAGCGCCAGGCCTAAGTGGCCGATGCCGTCCTGGGAGCCAGAAAAACTCATCACCTTGTTCGGGGTGATGGTGTCTACGTCAAAGCGGCGCTTGTAGTAGCTGCACACGGCGTCCAGCAGCTCGGGCAGGTCCCGCAGGCTGTACTTCCAGTTTTCGTTGTCTCTGGCGGCATCGATCAGCGCCTGTTTGATGTGGTCGGCCGGGGCAAAATCCGGCGTTCCCACGCTTAAATTGAACAGGTGGCGGCCCTCGGCCTCCAACGCGACCTTTTTATCGTTCAGCGCGGCAAAGATCTCCGGCCCGAACAGGTCCAAACGATGGGAAAATTCCATATTGCACAACTTCCTCTCCATACATGTCTGCCGCTTTAAATCGCACACACGGCAGAATGGTTTTATTATACGCCGTGCGGCTTTCCCTTGCAAGTCCTCACGGTTCATGGTATGATAAAATGATAAAAATTGTTGAAAAATCGGAGGATTTACCCCTATGGATAAACGCAATCGTCCCGCCCTGGCCTACCTGCTGGTGGGGGTGGCATCCGCCGGCCGTGCTATGCTGGCTATGCCCGATGCCGTCGCTTTGCAGGAAGTCTCGCTGACTGTGCTGGCGCTGGTGGGCTACCTGCTGCTGGGCCGCCGCGCCCTGCCCGTGCTGGCCTGTGGCACCGTGCAGTTGGTGCTGGAACTGGTGCTGTGCGGCACTCTGGCCGGTCCCGCCTGGCTGGCCCCGCTGCTGCGAGCCGCGGCCCTGTGGCTGCTGTGGGCCACTGTGACGCAGATGTTGAAAATTGCTGGCTATACGACGGGAAAAAACGCCAAGATGCCGATTGTGGCTGCCGTGCCGCTGGCCGTGTACTGCGTTGCACACTTTTCTGCCGGGGCGGCCACCGTGGCGTCCTTTGCCTTCATCGTGTTCAGCATCATGCTGCTGTGGTACGCCGTGCTGCTGCTGCGTGCCTACAACACCACCCGCGTGAAAAAGTGAGCCCGCGCCTTGTGGAAACAGGCATAGTGTGCTATACTATTTAATAAGTATCGAATTTTGTAAGGAGAGAGGGCTTTTACCATGATCCCTTTTAATGTGCCCCCCTGCGTTGGGGACGAGCTGGAATATGTCAAGCAGGCCATCGACGCCCATAAGATCTGCGGCGACGGTGCCTTTACCAAGATGTGCAACAACTGGATGGAAGAACGCTTCCACACCCAGAAAGTGCTGCTGACCACCAGCGGCACCACCGCGCTGGATATGGCCATGCTGCTGTGCGGTCTCCAGCCGGGGGACGAGGTCATTCTGCCCAGCTTTACCTTCTCCAGCACCGCCACGGCGGCTGTGCTGGCGGGAGCCAGGCTGGTGTTTGTCGATGTCCGCCCTGATACGATGAACATTGATGAAACCAAGATCGAAGCCGCCATCACCGACAAGACCAAGGTCATTGTGGCCATGCACTACGCCGGTGTCGCCTGCGAGATGGACACCATCATGGACATTGCCCGCCGCCACAACCTGATGGTGGTCGAGGACGCCGCCCAGGGCGTGATGAGCAGCTACAAGGGCAAGGCACTGGGTACCATTGGCGATTTTGGCTGCTACTCTTTCCACGAGACGAAAAACTACTCGATGGGCGAGGGCGGCGCTCTCGTCATCAACAACCCCGATTATAACGAGCGCGCCGAGATCCTGCGCGAAAAGGGCACCAACCGCGCCAAGTTCTTCCGCGGCCAGGTGGACAAGTACACCTGGGTGGATTTTGGTGACAGCTACCTGCCCAGCGAGTTGAACGCTGCCTACCTGTGGGCTCAGTTGCTGCATGCTGACGAGATCAACGAGAACCGCCTGACCAGCTGGCACCGCTACCGTGAGGCATTCCTGCCTTTGGCTGAAGCCGGCAAGATCGAGCTGCAGCATATCCCGGCTGAGTGTACCCACAACGCTCATATGTTCTATCTGAAGTGCAAGAATTTGGAAGAACGTACCGAGTTCATCCGCTTTTTGAAAGAGAACGATATTCTGGCGGTGTTCCACTACATCCCGCTGCACTCCGCCCCGGCGGGCGAGAAGTTCGGCCGCTTTGACGGCGAGGACGTCTACACCACCGCCGAGAGCGAGCGCCTGGTGCGCCTGCCCATGTACTACGGCCTGACCGAGGACGACCAGAACAAGGTCATCGCCAAAGTGCTGGAGTTCTATGAAAAGTAAGACCCTGCCCGCCTGGGCAAGGCTGGTCTGCACGGCGGCCGCCGCGCTGGTGTTTTTGCTGGTGTATGAGTGGGCTGTCTACGGCGTGTCGCTGGGCAAGATTTACCTGCCCGCCAGCGCGTGGAGCGACGAGGTCTACTACGCCAAGCAGCTTTCGGCGGTGGTGAACCACGGCGTACCGCAAGGGTACTTTGGTTTTAACGAGTCCCACGCCGAGATCGGCCGTTTTGCCGCCTGGGGGCCAGCGGTGTTCTACCTGTACGCCATCCCGGGGCTGATTTTCCGCGGACAGAACGCCTTTTTATACTGCAACCTGTTTTGGGTGCTGGCGGGCTGGCTCTGCTTTGTGTGGGGTACCCGCCTGGACTGGAAGCGCCAGTTGCTGTTCGGCGTCGGCATCGCCGCGCTGAACGCCCCGGTGCGGTATGTGTTCTCCGCCATGCAGGAGCCGCTGCACTACGCGCTGGTGCTGGCCGTGCTGGGCCTGGCCGCAGGCATCCGCCGCGGGTGCAGGCATGCGGGCGCGGTCTGGGCGGCGCTGTTTGCGCTGTGCGCTGCCGCCACGCTGGTGCGGCCCTATAACGCTGTGCTGTGGCTGTTCCCGCTGGTACTGGCCTGGCCCTGCTGTAAGGCAGTGGGCGGCACGGTGGCCGGGGCGGCTGCTTCCGCCGCCGGTACGCTGGTTCTGATGAAAAAGTTCTACGCACCGTACCTTTTTACCAATGTGGATCTGGGCGCTGTGGAGGAACTGTTCCACGGCCACCTCTGGGCCGCCGCCCGCAGCGTTTACTATAAGCTGTTGGGTGCGTGGCAGCAATTGGGGCAGGAGATCACCGACGGCACCCGCGTGGGCAGTTGCTATCTGCTGCTGTTTGCGTTGCTGCTGGTCACGCTGGCCTGTGTGATTTGGAACTCTGCGCATAAGCAGCCGGTGTTCTGGAAAGTATGCGCACTGGTGGTCACGCTGGTGGTGTTTTTGGCGCTGATGCTGATGTACCGCCCTGGCGAGGCCTCCCGCCATACCATCGTGTATGACCTGCTGCTGTTGGCGGCGCTTGTGGCCGAGCAGCCGCCCCTGACCGCCGCTGCGGCCCCGGTGCTGCTGGCGGTGCTTAGCGTGGCGGGCATCCGCATGACCACGGCAAGAGGGGACAGCGATACCTCCACCTTTACGATGCCTGTGTATAATGCAGGATTATCGCAGGAAGTTGCCGACCTGCAAACGGCGCTGACCGAGAGCCAGGCCCGCCTGACAAGCGACGACCCGTGGGACCATGTGTGCGCCTACGCCCTGGGCGGCGGCAGCCACTTTGGTATGCTGTACGCTGTGCCCGATGGCATGGGCCTGCAATTTGATGAAGACACGTATCTTCTGGACCCTGCCAACGAAATTCATTCCCGTTATGTCATGGCAAATACCGACAGCGACGTGGCCCAATATCTGGAAGAAAACGGCTGGGCCCTGCTGTACGAGGGCACGTCTGCTGCTGTGTACGAGTGCGGCTAACCGCCGGATCTTAGAAAACGCGAAAGGAACCTGTATGGAAAAGCTTCCTATCCTGACCGGTGAAAAGGTCGTTCTGCGGCCCATCACCGATGCCGACACCGACAACATCGTGCGCTGGCGCAACACCCCCTCGGTGCGCGATAACTTTATCTTCCGCCAGACCTTTACCCCCGAAATGCACCGCAACTGGCTGAAAACCAAGGTCGCCACCGGCGAGGTCGTGCAGTACATCATCGTGGATAAGGCCGCCGATACGGCGGTGGGGTCGATTTATTATCGCGACATCGACCATAACTTCAACAGCGCTGAGTACGGCTTGTTTATTGGTGAAGAGTCTGCCCGTGGTAAAGGCCTTGGCAAAGAGGCAATCCGCATGTTTATTGATTTCGGCTTTAAAACGTTGGGCCTGCATCGTATCAGTATGCGCGTCTTGGCCGAAAACATAGCTTCCCGACGCAGCAATACGGCAGTGGGGTTTGTGGAGGAAGGTACTTTCCGTGATATGGTGCGCTTGGATGGCGTTTACCATGATGTGATTTTTATGGCACGGATTGCAGAATAACACGAAAAGCAGACGGAGAATGCCTGTATGGATAAGTTGAAACGACTGCTGAAAAAGACGCCCCCGGTGCCCCTTGGCATCGCGGGTGCGTTGCTGTTTTTGCTGCTGTTTTACACGCTGGCGTTCCGCACCCCGTTGTGGCAGGTGTGGATGCCGCCCAATATCGATAACGACGAAGTGATCTACAACCGCCAGGTGGTCAGCGTCATTACCCACGGCGGCCCGCTGGGCTATTTTGGCTATAACGAGGGCACCGCCGACATCGGCCGCTACGGTGCCTGGGGCCCGGTGCTCATCTGGGTCTACGGCCTGGCCGGACGCCTGTTCGGCGCCAGCGTCAATACGATGTTCTGGTGCAATGTGCTGTTTCTGGCATTGGGCGTGGCGGTGTTTACGGCGGCTGTGCGGCTGAATGTTGGCCAGCAGATTTTGTGCTACGGCGGCTTGGTCTGCCTGTGGATGCCGCTGGCGGGTAGTTTCTGCGGTTCGTCTGAGGCTGTGCACTTTATGCTGGCACTGGTCATTGCCGGCTCCACGGCGGCCTTGCTACGGGGCGGCTCCCATTGGTGGCTGGTGCCCGCGGCACTGGCCTGCGGGCTGGAGACCATCTTCCGTCCCTACGCGCTTTTGTTCTGGGCGTTCCCGCTGGTGGCTGTCTGGGCCGATAAAAAGCGGCGCAATTTCTGCCTGGGCGAGGCAATCTTCAGCTTTTGTGTTGCCCTTTTCTCTATGACGAAACTTTCCGCCTCCTATTTCAGCGGCGGCGGTATGGATTTCGGCGGTCTGGAACTGCTGGCTCACGGCAAAATTGGCAAAGCCATCGTGTATGAGATGAACCATGCCGCCAAAGAATTGGTAACCGTCGGTCAGGATATTCCGCGTACCTTTGTGGAAAAGACCTACTTCGGCCGCGGCTGCATTATCTTTTTGATGATTTTGGCGGTAACACTGGTCTGCTTTGTGATGGACCGCCGTGCCCACCGCCACAGCCCGCTGAAAGCCTGCGCCCTGGGCTGCACCGGCATTATTGCGCTGGTGCTGGTGTTCCTGTATAACATCGCGCCCCGCCACCTGATGCTGCTGTCCATCCTGCTGCTGGCGGCTGTGGTGGTCGAGGATGCCGCCCGCGGCCTTGTCTGGCTGCCGGTGCTGGCGGTCGTGCTGCTGCCCATTAACGCCGAGCGCAGCACCCTGTCCACCTATTTTGACGAGATGGGCAGCCAGATCACGGCCGTGGAGACTGCCCTGCAGGAGCGCATGGACGCCCGCGCCAGCGCCGATCCCTGGGACAACACCCTGGCTTACGCTTACGCGGACGATGTGTTCCACGGCTACCTGTACGCTCTTCCCGCAGGTATGGGCATTGAGTTTGATTGGAACACCTACATCGCCGACCCGGAGGAGACGATCTACTCCCGCTATGCCATGGTCAACCATGGTACCGACGCCGAGGCCCGCCTGCTGGCGGACGGCTGGCAGCCCCTCATCTCCACCGAGGACCTGATCGTGTATGAACGGCCCGATACGCAATAAAAGGACGAAAATAGCATGCAGAAAATTTCTTTTGTGATCCCGTGCTACCGCTCGGAGCATACGCTGGCGGCGGTGCACGAGGAACTGACGGCGACGATGCAGACTTTGCCCCAGTATGACTACGAGGTCGTGCTGATCAACGACTGCTCGCCCGATGACACCATCGGCACCATCCGCAGGCTGGTGGCGGCAGACGCCCATGTGCAAGGCGTGGATCTGGCGAAAAACTTCGGCCAGCACGCCGCGCTGATGGCTGGTTTCCACCAGTGTACCGGTGATATTATCGTTTGCCTGGATGATGACGGCCAGACCCCCGCCAATGAGGTGGGCAAGCTGCTGGACAAGATCAACGAAGGTTACGACGTCGTTTACGCCAGCTACGATAACAAGCGCCAGGCAGGCTGGCGCAACCTGGGCAGCTGGGTCAACAGCAAAATGACCGAGGTCATGTTGGGCAAGCCGCCGGAACTGGTGGTCAACAGTTACTTTGCCGCCCGGCGGTTCATCGTGGACGAAATGCTGCGGTACGAGCATTGCTACCCCTACGTCATCGGCCTGGTGCTGCGCTCCACCAAGCGCATTGCCAACGTGTCGGTGCATCACCGCGCCCGGGAGGAGGGACGCTCCGGCTACACCATCAGCAAGCTGCTGAATCTTTGGATGAACGGTTTTACGTCCTTTTCTGTCAAGCCGCTGCGCCTGGCCACCTACGCAGGCACGGTGTTTGCGGGCTTTGGCTTTTTGTATCTGATCTACATCATCATCGACCACTTCGTCCGCGGCGCTGCCCCCATGGGCTGGGCATCCACCACGGCGCTGCTGCTGTTGTTGGGCGGCATGATCCTGCTGGTGCTGGGCCTGATCGGCGAGTACGTCGGCCGCATCTACATGTGCGCCAACGCCGCCCCGCAGTATGTGGCAAGGGAGTATATCAAGCATGAGTGAGCCAACAACTGCCAGAAAATATTACGTAGGGCTGATTTTTTGAAGGCTTTTGCCGCAATCTTCATCGTGCTGCACCATTACCAGCAGTACACCGGCACCTACTATGAGGACTCCTTCAACTTTTTTCCGCTGATGGATTCCCAGCTGCATGTGGGCTACCTGACGATTCTGTATTTCATGATCTCCGGCTTTTTTGCCGAGAGCCAGGAATTGCGCGAGGATGCCAGAGGTCAGTTTAAATCCCTACCGGGTAAGTTCTGGCATAAATGTCTGCGCATCTACCCGGTGGCGATCGTGGCCTGCGGGCGGCGGTGGGCTGTGGACGATATTTTGCAGCATTACACTGAGCGGCTATATATGGGGATCTTGGAGCCTGCCGTGCACCTACGGTGTTATGGCGGTGTTCGTGGTCGTTGTGGAACTGCTGGCCATCCCGTTGTATCTGTTTGTGGAAAAGCCGCTGGCTAAGTACATGAAAAAATATGAGTGGCAAAACCTGCGTCCTGTGGACCCGCTGTGATGCCATATCCGATAAAAAGTAAGGAGGGCGACCATGCGCAACAGCGCTAAATGGTTCCTGTTGCTGCACTTGATTTTGGGGGTGTATGCCAGCAGCAGCGTGTGCAGCAAATTGGCGGCGCAGCAGCCGTTTTTGAGCGTGGGATTCATCCTGCTGTACGGCGGTATGCTGGCAGCGCTGGTGGTGTATGCCTTTGGCTGGCAGCAGGTCATCAAGCACCTGCCGCTGACCACCGCCTACGCCAATAAGGCCATCACCGTGGTGTGGGGGATCCTGCTGGGCTTTTTGCTGTTTGAGGAAAGCATCACCCTGCGCCAGTTTATCGGTGCAGCGGTTATTATTGTGGGCATCGTGCTGTTTGTGCGGGCCGACAATGAAGGGGAGGACGGCCAATGAATCAGGCACAGTTGCCCTACGTGGCACTTTATCTGCTCAGTACCTTTTTGGCGTCGGTGTCTCAGGTGCTGCTGAAAAAAGCCGCCCTGCGGGAGCATAAGTCCCTGCTGGCAGAGTACACCGATTGGCGCGTGGTCCTGGGCTATGGCCTGTTTGTGGGCTGCTCGCTGCTGACGATGCTGGCCTACAAGGGCGTGCCGCTGAACGTCGGCCCCGTGCTGGAGTCCACCGGCTATATTTATGTGACCTTCTTTGGCGTGGTGATCTTCCATGAGAAGATGAACCCTAAAAAGATCGGCGCGCTGGTGCTGATTATTCTGGGCATTTTGATTTATGCATTATAACGCAAAAAATAAAAGCCTGCACGGCGTTAAAACCGTGCAGGCTTTTATCTTTATAAGCGGCCCCCTCACAGAGGGAGGCTCAAGAAGTAGTTACAACCACTCGGGCTGGCGTTCACGGTGGTTGCGGCGGCTGGGCTGAGGAGTGCGCTGCACCTCGGTGGCAATGGTATCCAGGGCAAAAGCCAGCAGCATGCCAAATACCACGTCAATGACGCTGTGCTGTTTCAACAACATGGTGGAAAGTGTGATGGACACGCACAGCACGGCGGCTGCGGGGCGCATCCAACGCAGGCGCGGGCCATCGAAGCAGCGGGTGCGGTAGTAAGCCAGCATCAGCGTGACCGAGTTGAACACGTGAATCGACGGGCAGACGTTCATCGGCGTATCGGTGCGATACAGCGACCGCACCGCTTTGGCAAAGATGTCATTGCCGGGCACGTAACGGGCGCAGGGCCAGGCCGTTGGGTACGATAGCGTAAAACAGAAGCGCCATCGTCATGCCGGCAAACAGCGGCAGGCATAACCGCCAGAAGTCCGACCGTTCCCCCTTATACAGGATGAAAAAGAGGGTAAACGGGATCCACGGAAACCACAGCGAATAGGGGATGATCGCGTACTTGCAGAACGGGATCAGATCATCCAGCCGACAGTGAACCCACAGATCGGGGGTCTGGATCGTGCGCTCCAGCAGGGCGAAGAAGGTTAAGTAAAACAATGCGTACAGCCCCATAAAGTAGAGGGGGTGACGCGCACACCAATTGCGCATAGAAAACTCCTTTGGAACACCGCAGGACAAAGGCCTTTCCGCGGATTCTATGATATAGCATTATACGCCGGGAAACCCGGCGAAAACAAGACAAAAACGCACCAAGAAACTCTCGACATTCGCAGGGGAATTTGTATGTTTTTTCGCTTGCTTTACAGGGCAGTATTTCAGAAGCTTCTATAGTTATAAACGACGGATGTGTCAGAATTGTTGCAGGAAGAGGGGAATTTTTTTAAATTTTTTGCGGGAAATGAAAAGGCCCCCTTGCATAAAGGGGGCAGAATGCCGTTTGTGCGGCCCCTCTGGGAGAGGCTCCCGCGAAGCGGGTGGGGGAGAGAGCCTAAATCTTTAGTAAGAACTAAGGGAAATGTCTCTCCCTCTGTCCGCGCTTCGCGCAGCCACCGCTCCCCTTCTGGCACTTCGTGCCACCTCCCCCGTGCCTGGGGAGTCTGTCTCGCAGAGGGAAGCGTTAAAGGTTGTGCTTATTCCCCAATCGAAGCCGGATGGTCGGTGGGGGTATGCTCGTTCTGGTACTTCAGGGAAGCAGCAATGAAACCCTTGAACAGCGGGTGAGCGCGGTTCGGGCGGCTCTTGAACTCGGGGTGGAACTGGGCGCCCAGGTGGAAGTCCCGGCCCGGAATCTCCACAGCTTCTACCAGGCGGCCGTCGGGGCTGGTGCCGGCAATGACCAGGCCCTTCTCCTCGAACTCGGCGCGGAACTCGTTGTTGAATTCATAGCGGTGGCGGTGGCGCTCGTCGATCTCCAGCGTGCCGTAGCACTCGGCCATCTTGGTGCCGGGGGTGATGGTGCAGGGGTACTTGCCCAGGCGCATCGTGCCGCCCTTGGTCTCCACGCCCTGCTGGTCCGGCATCAGGTCAATTACATTGTGCTGGCCCTCGGGGGCAAACTCGCTGGAGTTGGCATCGGCGTAGCCCAGCACGTTGCGGGCGTACTCCATCACCATGATCTGCATGCCCAGGCAGATGCCAAAGTAGGGCATACGGTTCTCACGGGCGTACTGAGCGGCTTGGATCATACCCTCGATGCCGCGGTCGCCGAAGCCGCCGGGCACGATGATGCCGTCCACATCGGCAAATTCTTCGGTGCAGCGATCCTGGTCCACCAGAGTCTCGCTGTCCACCCACTTGATCTCGACCTTGCTCTCGTTCTCGAAACCGGCGTGGTACAGGCTCTCCATCACGCTCAGGTAGGCATCGTGCAGCTTAACGTACTTGCCCACCAGGGCGATCTTGCAGTTGCGGCTGCGGGTGGCAATGCGGCTGATCAGTTCCTTCCACTCGGTCAGGTCGGTGGGCGGGGTCTGCAGGTGCAGCTGGCGGGCCACCACATTGGTCAGGCCGGCGGCCTCCAGCATCAGCGGGCACTCGTACAGGCTGGGCATGGTCAGGTTCTCAATGACGCAGTCCGGGCGGACATTGCAGAACATGCTGATCTTGCGCTTGATGTCGCTGCCAACAGGGCCGTCGGCACGCAGCACGATGACGTTGGGGGCGATACCCATGCCCTGCAGCTCCTTGCAGGAGTGCTGGGCCGGCTTGGACTTGTACTCGTCGGAACCGGAAATATAGGGAACCAGCACCACGTGGATGTAGCAGCAGTTCTCGGGGCCCTGCTCAATGCCCACCTGGCGGATGGCCTCCAGGAAGGGCTGGCTCTCGATGTCGCCGGTGGTGCCGCCGATCTCGGTGATGACAACGTCGGCCTCGGTGCTCTTGGCCAGGTTGTAGATGTAGCTCTTGATCTCGTTGGTAATGTGGGGGATGATCTGGACAGTCTGGCCCAGGTAGGCACCCTGGCGCTCTTTGTTCAGCACATTCCAGTAGACCTTGCCGGTAGTCAGGTTGGAGTATTTGTTCAGGTTTTCATCGGTAAAACGCTCGTAATGGCCCAGGTCCAGGTCGGTCTCGGTGCCGTCGTCAGTCACAAAGACCTCGCCGTGCTGCAGCGGGCTCATCGTGCCGGGGTCCACGTTGATATACGGGTCCAGTTTCTGGCTTGCCACTTTCAGGCCGCGGGTCTTCAGCAGGCGGCCCAGGCTGGCGGCGGTAATGCCCTTGCCCAACCCGGAAACGACGCCGCCGGTAACAAAAATATACTTCGTTGCCATGATACATCCTCCCTCTACACATAAAGACAATGCCGCACAATCCTTAGCGCCGAGACGGCGGGAATTGTGCGGCGCTGATTACAACAATAATCAACTTATTATACGCTTGTCAGATGCCGGATTGCAATAGGAAAGCGCCAACTTTTTAATTTCCTAATTTTGTAAAGTCTGCGCTCTCCAGCAGGGCGGTGTAGCACCGCACCTGGCGGCAGATCTCCGCCGCCAATACCTGCATATCCAGCGGTTTGCCTACGTGGGAGTTCATGCCCGCTTCCAGGCAGGCTTTCACGTCGTCGGCAAAAACGTTGGCGGTCATGGCGATAATGGGAATGCCGCTCTCCGGCGGGCAATGCTCGAAGGCGCGGATGGCGCGGGTGGCATCCAGGCCGTTCATCTCGGGCATCATCACGTCCATTAGCACGGCGTCAAAGGTGCCCTGGGGCGCGTTCTGGAACAACTCCACAGTCTCGCGGCCGTTCTCGGCGGTGGTGATGGCGGCACCCTGTTCTTCCAGCAGGGTCACGGCGATCTCCCGGTTCAGCTCGTTGTCCTCGGCCATCAGCAGGTGCAGGCCGTGCAGGTCGGCGGGCGGCTCCTCCTCGGGGGTGTCGTAGGCGGTCTCGGCCAGGGGCAGACTCAGGCGCACGGTGAAGGTGGAACCCTTGCCCGGTGTGCTTTCCACATCCAGCGAGCCGTGCATCTGGTCCACCAGCTTTTTGGTGATGGCCATGCCCAGGCCGGTGCCCTTGTAGGTAGTGCGGCTGGTCTGCTGCTCCTGAGTGAAAGGCTCAAAGATGTGCTGTAAAAATTCCTCGCTCATGCCGATGCCGGTGTCGGCAATCTCGATGCGCAGGTGTACCAGCCCTTCCTCGAACAGGGTCTCGCGGGCATAGAAGTTGATAGTGCCGCTGTCGGGAGTGTATTTGACAGCGTTGGACAGAATGTTTAACAACACCTGGCGGATGTGCAGCTCACTGCCCCGCAGGCGGGGATGCCAGAAGGGGCCGATCTGCTTGGTCAGGGTCACGTCGCGGTCGTTGAGCTGCCCCTCGATGATGCCGCAGCAGGAGTTCAGCAATTCGCGCAGGTCAAAGTCGGCGTCCAGCATCTGCATGGTGCCGCTTTCCACCTTGGCCATGTCCAGCACATCGTTGATGAGGGACAGCAGGTGGCTGGCCGCACCGCGCATCTTGACCAGGCAGTCTTTCACGCGGGCCTGGTCGTCAAAGTTGGCTTCGGCAATATCCAGCATGCCCATAATGCCGTTGATGGGGGTGCGGATATCGTGGGACATATTGGAGAGGAACTCGGTCTTGGCTTGGCTGGCTTCCTCGGCCTTGTGCAGGGCGGAGGCCATTTTGAGGCGGAAGCTGCGTGCCCGCACCAGCAGGATGGCACAGGCCGCCACAAACACAGCGCATACGCACAAAAATACCATGACCAGCGGGTATTGGTAGAGCAGGCGCACCAGAGAGAAAGACTGCTCGGCCAGCGTGGTATAGCTGTGGGTAGCTTCGTCGATCTCCTCATCACTCAGGCTGTGGACGCCCTTGTTCAGGATGCTCAACAGCTGCACATCCACATCCTGCGAGACACCGATGGCAAAATCCACGGTGCCGCCGGTCAGGGTGGTGGTCAGGTCGTTGCGCAGGTTATCGTACAGCAGGCGCTCGGCCTGGTAGGTGTAGGTGTAATAGGCATCAATCTCACCCGCGCGCAGGGCGGTCAGGCAATCGGCAAAGGAGGGGTAGATCTGGCAGACGGTGTTTTTGCTGGGCAGGATGATGCCCGTGGCCTCCTTGGCCAGCAGGTCTACCGTGCCGATGGTCTGCATCTCGGTATCCCTGCGCAGCCGCACCCAGGAGAAGCCCGCCGAAAGGTACGGGTCGGTGAGCTTGTAGCCCAGCTGCTCGGCGTGGGACAGGTCGTTGAAGAACGCCAGGCTCAGATCGGCCTTGCCGTTCTGCAGCAGGTCCATATAGTCGTCGCGGGTGTCGGCATCCAGCAGTCGGTAGCAGATGCCCGCGCGCCGGGCCAGCAGGTCGAACAGCTTGACCGAGATGCCTGTCCAGTTGCCTTTTTGGTCTTTGTAGGAGTAGGGGTAGCGGTCGGGGTTGACGGCTACCGTCCACACTTTGCTGCCTGCGTTGGTATCGTACAGGTAGGCCTGCTCCTCCGCGGTCAGGGCCAGCGTGGAGCTGCGGCTGGTGTTGGAGTACCTCTCGTGCAGGTCGACCTGCCAGGAGGGTTCCTGCCGGTCCATCTCTGCCAGGGCGCCGTTCAGCAGGGCCAGTGTTTGGGTGTCGCCCTTGCGCACCGCCATATAAAACGGCGTTTCATCGAAGGTTTCCAGCACCCATTCATCGGTGGTAATGCGGTTGGCGTTGGTCAGTGCCGCGGTGATTTCCCCTTTGTGCAGGGCCTCGGCCAGCTCATCGTCCGTGTCGTAAAACACCGCGGTATAGGTAAAGTTATGGTCGGCGGCAAACTCAATAAAGCTCTGGTTGCGGCCGTTGCCGTCGTGGGAGAAGCCCACCGTCATGCCGTTGTAGGTGCTGTACTCCCCGGCAATGACGGTGCGGTTGCCGGCACGCACCGTCAGCATGCTGGTGATGGTGCCCACAGGGCTGGTGGTAAAATCAAACCGATCCTCGCGGTCAGGCGTGATGCGCAGGTCGGGGATCACGTCGATCTCGCCGTCCTCCAGCATCTGCATCACGTCGTTCACGTCGCTGTCGTAACCGTCGTATTCGTAGATAACGTTACGATACCGCGCAATTTTTTGCAGCAGCTCATAGCTGTAGCCGCTGTAGCTGCCGTCAGCGTCGATCATATTAAAGCCGGTGTAGGCATAGTAACCCACCCGCAGCTTTTGGGTAGAGGAAATCTCCTCAGCCTGCGCATGCAGGCCAAGGGCAGGGGAGAGGAACAGGCCGCCCAGCAGCAACAGCGCCGCCGCTAGGGCCAGGACCCGGTGCAGAAGGCAGGGACGTTCTGCAGCATTCATCGTGGCAACACTCCTGACAGAGAGGCTCCCGCGAAGCGGGTGAGGAGAGAGCCTAAAATAATTGTCTCTCCCTCAATCAGCTTCGCTGACACCGCTTACGCGGCCAGGCTCCTCTGTCGCTTCGCGGCATCTCCCCACACTGTGGGAAGTCACCCTCGCAGAGGGAGCCTTATAGGTGCTTACAGTTCTTGGATCGCTGCCAACACCTGGGCATGGGCCTCCTCTACGGGAGGCCACAGGGCAGGGTCGGTCAGGGGCTTGGGGCCGCGCACAGCCTCGCACAGGGCCGAGGATACCTGATACAGATGCTCCATCCCTAAATTTTGGGCCACGCCCTTCAGCGTGTGGGAAGCCCGGAACCCGGTCTCCCAATCCTGGGCGGCCAGGGCGTCTTTCAGCTGGCCAAAGCTGGGGTCGTTGGGGTACTTCAGCACAAACTTACGCACGAGGGCTTCGCTGGGGATGCGGCGGAGGGTGTCATCGTAATTGCCGCCAATGCGGGTGTAAAATTCCTGCAGGGTCATGATCGTGAATACTCCTTTTAAACTTCCTTATTCTACATCAAAATCCCGTTGCGGGGGGTAAAATGGACACGGACACGTGGTTTCTCTCGTGCTTGGCGTCGTACATTTTCAGGTCGGCACGGTGGATGGCATCGGCCAGCGGGTGGGCACCGTACACGCCGCCAATGCTGACGGTGGGCTTGAAGTTCGGGCAGCCCGGCACGGTGATGCTCTCCACCCGGCGGCGAATCTCCTCCAGGCGGGAAGCAAAAATGTCCGAGGGGATGCTGGGGAAGAACAGCAAAAACTCGTCCCCGCCGTAGCGGATGAGGATGTCGCTGCTACGGATGCAGTCGGTAATGCCGCGTACGATCAGGCGCAGCGTTTCGTCGCCGGCCTGGTGGCCGTAGGTGTCGTTGGCGGCCTTAAAATTGTCCACGTCGATCATCACTACGCCCTCGGCATTGGCGAAAGCCTCGCTCTGCTCGGTGTAATAGCGGCGGTTGTAGGCGTTGGTCAGGGGGTCGCGGTAGAGGGCCTGGCTGTAGGCGCTCATGTTATCGCTCAGCAGGTTGCGGCCATCCACGGTCAGCAGCGGGTTTTCTTCCAGCTTACTTACCAGTTCCAGTACGCAGGGGGTGCCGTCCACCTCAATATACTTGGAAAGCACCTGATAGGTCTTACCGTCGTTGAACTCCAGCTTGGAGATCTGCCTATGCTGGGTAAAGGCGCGGAAGGACGAACAGTTGCTGCAGGGCAGGTTCTTGTTCCACACCGCATGGCAGGGGTGATTGGTGGGTTTCAGCTTGCCGGTTTCATCAAAAGTCCATACAGTATTCTTTTTCACATCCACCAGGCGCACCACGTCAAAGATCTGTTCCATGCCGCGCATCATGGCCTGCACGCCCTCGGTGGTGCCCAGGTTGACATTCTCGCCCTTGTCCGGCAGCTCTGTGCCCTGCACGGGGTGACATTCACCCACTGCGCCGAGATAGACCGGGTTGGTATCGTCCGACCAGATGGCCCGGGCGTAAACGCGGAACCAGCGGTACTTGCCGTCCACCGGCAGCTGGGCGCGCATTTTTACCTCGGGATCCTGCGGAGTAGTGGCATGCAGCCGTTTTTGCAGCTTGCGCATATCATCCGGCGAAAAGAAATACTGCGAGGTCGCCTCGGTCAGCTGCTGGGTCTGGGGGCCATGCAGATGCCGCACCGCGTAGTCCGACAGGGTCAGCACATTGGTGGCGGCGCTGTAATCGAACTGCACCGAGTGGGTGTGGTGGAGGAAGAAATCCGTCTTGATGGAGGATGCCGACAGCGCACGGCTGGTGTTGTCCTGCTCGGGCAGGTTGCTGTTGTGCAGCACCTTGGCGGAGATCTGCTGGGCTTCGGCCAGGTAGTCGTGGTCCATCGCGCCGCTGTGCAGTTTGCTGCGCAGATCCTCGCTGATCTCCACCAGGCACTCCATCAGCAGGGGATTGAAGGTGCCGCACTCGCCGTTTAAGATCATGTGCAGCGCGGTATCATGGTCAAAGGCTTTTTTGTAGCAACGCTCGCTGGTCAGGGCGTCGTAGACGTCGGCCAGCGCCACGGCCTGGGCGCCGATGGGGATGTCGTCACCCTTCAGCCCGTCGGGGTAGCCGCGGCCGTCGTAGCGCTCGTGGTGCCAGCGGCAGATCTGGCGCGCGGTCTTGACCAGCGGCGCGTCCTGCTCGAACGGCAGCTCGTGCAAAATCTTATCACCGATGGTGGTGTGGGTCTTCATGATCTCGAACTCTTCCTGCGTGAGCTTGCCGGGCTTGTTCAGGATGGTTTCGGGAATGTTGATCTTGCCGATGTCGTGCAGGGCGGACGCCATGGTGATGAGGCTGATCTCCGTCTCGGTCAGCGGGTACTTGTCGGTCATCGTGATGAGCTTGCGCAGGATCATCTCGGTGAAGGTGCGGATGTGCAGCACGTGCAGGCCGCTCTCGCCATTGCGGAACTCGACAATATGGCTGAGGATGGTAATCATCAGCGAGTTGGATTTTTCGTTTTCGTAGATCTGGTCGGCCACCAGCTGCATCAGGCGCTTCTGCTTGCCGTACAGCATCAGGGTGTTGACCACACGGCGGCGCACCACCGCCATATCAAAGGGGCGGCTGATATAGTCGGACGCGCCCAGATCGTAGGCGCGCTCTACGAAAGAGGTGGCGTTTTCGGCCGAGATCATGATGACCGGCAGTTCGTCGATCCAGTGATATTGATTCATGGCAGTCAGCACATCGAAGCCGTCTTTTACCGGCATCATGATGTCCAGCAGCAGCAGATCAATGCCGCTGTTTTTCTCGATCATTTCGATGGCCTGCTGGCCGTTTTCTGCTTCTAGGATCTCGTATTCCTCGCCCAGCATTTCGGTAAGGATGGCGCGGTTCATCTCTGAATCGTCAGCTATTAAGATCCGTTGTTTATCGCTCATTCAGTACCCCAGTTTCTCTTGCGGTAAATTTAACAGTTTTATACCTTATTATAGTATACGATATGACAAAAAAGCAACAGAAACCGGTAAATAAAAGTCGAAAACTGTCAAATGAGACAAAAAAGGGGGATTGAATGCCGATAAAAAAGGCCCCCTCTGGGAGGGAGCCTTTCAACATCAAATAACGTAATCGTTCCCCACCTGATCCGTGTCCATCAGGTCGGCCAGGGTGATGCCGTCGAAAAAGTCCTGGATCATCGTGTTCAGCTTGCGCCACATGGGCAGGGTGCGGCAGTCCGCCATGCGGGGGCAGTCCACGTGCTCCTGCTCCAGGCAGGCCACGGGGGCCAGGCTGCCCTCGGTAATGCGCAGGATGGCGCCCACGGTGTAATCCTCGGGCGCACGGGTCAGCCGATAACCGCCGGACTTGCCCCGCAGGCCGGTGAGGTAACGCTCCTTCACCAACCCTTTTACGATGGCCTCCAGATATTTTTCCGAGATGTCCTGCCGATGGGCGATCTCCTTTAAGGGGATATAGCCATCGCGCTGGTTCTCAGCAATATCGACCATGACCCGCAGCGCATAACGGCCCTTCGTTGAAATCATCATGTGTGGTACTCCTTTGTTCTATATTCCTATTATACAGGTCGGTAAATGGGAATGCAACAGGGGCGGGCAAAATATTTCTGCAAAAATTCCCTCAAACCCTATTGACAAATAGGGAATTGTGCGGTACAATCCAATCAACCTACAAGTGAGGTATGAATATATGAAAACGAATTACATGTTTCGATGTTGATAGCAGCCGCTTAACCAAAGGACCCCTCTGGGAGGGGGCTCCCGCGAAGCGGGTGGGAGAGAGCCTGCGATTGAATGGTCGTTAACGGATTTGTCTCTCCCTTAGTCAGTTTCGCTGACACCGCTTACGCGGTCAGACCCCTCTGCCGCTTCGCGACATCTCCCCGCATTGTGGGGAGTTACCCTCGCAGAGGGAGCCTTTAAGAACGTACAATAACATAAACAATTACCTTATATAAATTAGGAGGACACTACCATGAGCAAAATCTACACTTCCGCTGACCAGCTGATCGGCCATACCCCGCTGCTGGAACTCACTCATATCGAGGCTGCCGAGGGCCTGCAGGCCAAGATCCTGGCTAAGCTGGAGTACTTCAACCCGGCCGGCTCTGTCAAGGACCGTATCGCCAAGGCCATGATCGATGACGCCGAGGCCAAGGGCGTCCTCAAGCCCGGCTCTGTCATCATCGAGCCTACCTCCGGCAACACCGGCATCGGCTTGGCCTCCGTGGCTGCTGCCCGCGGCTACCGCATCATCATCGTCATGCCCGAGACCATGAGCGTGGAGCGCCGCCAGCTGATGAAGGCCTATGGCGCTGAGCTGGTCCTGACCGACGGCGCCAAGGGCATGAAGGGTGCCATCGCCAAGGCTGACGAGCTGGCTAAGGAGATCCCCAACGCCTTTGTGCCCGGCCAGTTCGTCAATCCGGCCAACCCCGCCGCCCACAAGGCAACCACCGGCCCCGAGATCTGGGAGGACACCGACGGTAAGGTCGACATCTTCGTCGCCGGTGTCGGCACCGGCGGCACCGTGACCGGTGTCGGCGACTACCTCAAGAGCCAGAACCCCAACGTCAAGGTCGTGGCTGTTGAGCCTGCCACCTCTCCTGTGCTGAGCAAGGGTGTTGCCGGCGCCCACAAGATCCAGGGCATCGGCGCTGGCTTTGTGCCCGACGTGCTGGACACCAGAATCTACGACGAGGTCATCCCCGTTGCCAACGAGGACGCTTTCACCACCGGCAAGCTGGTCGGCCACAAGGAGGGTGTCCTGGTGGGCATCTCCTCCGGCGCTGCTGTCTGGGCTGCCATCGAGCTGGCCAAGCGCCCCGAGAACGCCGGCAAGACCATCGTGGCCCTGCTGCCCGATACCGGCGACCGCTACCTGTCCACCCCGTTGTTTGCAGACTGATTGCATCTAACTGAATAATTTGCTATAATGCAAGGGGCAGACCCATGTCTGCCCCTTTTTTGGCATAAAAAGCAGCCACTACGCAAAGGGAGCTTTTATCGACCCCATCAAGGAGGATTTCCATGGAAAACACACCCGGCGCGCTGATCGCCATGAGCGGCGGCGTGGACAGCTCTGTTGCTGCCTACCTGATGAAGCAGGCGGGCTACCGCTGCATGGGCGCTACCATGCGCCTGTACCAGAATGAGGACCTGGGCCAATGCGGCTTCCACACCTGCTGCTCAGCCAAAGATGTGGAGGACGCCGCCGACGTGGCTTTCCAGCTGGATATTCCCTTTGAGGTCATCAACTACACCGATGAATTTCGCGAGAAGGTCATCAAAAAGTTCATAGCTACGTATGAGGCAGGCGGGACGCCCAACCCCTGCATCGATTGCAACCGCTACATGAAGTTTGATAAAATGTTGGCCTTCGCCCGGGAGCACGGCCTGGATTATGTCGTTACCGGCCACTATGCCCGCATCGAGCAGGACCCCGACACCGGCCGCTGGCTGCTGAAAAAGGCGCTGTACGGTGAAAAAGACCAGAGCTACGTGCTGTACGTCCTCACCCAGGACGAGCTGGCCCACACCAGGTTTCCCTTAGGCGGCATGGACAAGCCCAGCATCCGTGCGCTGGCCGAGAAGGCCGGCTTCTGCAACGCCCACAAGCACGACAGCCAGGACATCTGCTTTGTGCCGGACGGTGATTATGTCGGTTTTATGGAACGATACACCGGCAAATTTTACCCGGACGGCGATTTTATCGATACCACCGGCAAGGTGGTGGGCCGCCACCACGGCGCGGTGCGCTACACCAACGGCCAGCGCAAGGGCCTGGGGTTGGCTCTGGGTGCGCCGGTTTACGTCTGTGATAAGGACATGGAGAAAAACACCGTCACTGTCGGCCCCGAGAGCGAACTGTTCACCACCACGCTGGTAGCCGGGGACTTCAACTGGATCTCTATCCCCGAACTGACCGCCCCCATGCGGGTGAAAGCCAAGGCCCGCTACCGCCAGCCCGAGCAGCCCGCCACCGTGCGCCCGCTGCCGGACGGCAAGGTGGAAGTGGAATTCGATGAGCCGCAGCGCGCCATCACCCGCGGCCAGGCCGTGGTGCTGTACGATGGTGACGTAGTAGTCGGCGGCGGTACGATTTTGTGAATATAAATAGGTATCGCAGGGAGGGGGCAAGTCCCCTCCTTTTTGCGTGGCAGATTCAACAGAGGCCGGAGCTTTAACACACCCCACCCCACCTCTGGGTTAACGTTAGTTGTTAAGGCAACACCGCACAATTCCCGCTTTACAGCTTAAGCACCGCTACTACGGCTGCGAAGCACAATCTGCGTTGCAAAAATACTCGATAATACACAAAGTATTATCTGCGCTTTTTGCTTAGCAGCTTGTACTTCTCGCTCGCCGCATAGGCACTTAGAATTATGCGGTGTTGCCTTAAATGAGCCGTGAAAGCCCCCCCTCCGGCACTGCCATTTTTTGCGCAAAAATCCAATTTTCCTATTGACAAGGCGGTTTATCCATGGTATCATACAAACAACCTACAAAGCATATAGGTTTGTTCTTGCGATAAACCTGCGTGTGCTGATAAAAAGGAGGTGCAAAGCGTATGTCCACTGTATTCGGCAGCTTACTGCGGCAGAATTTCCGTTGTGGACGAATGTGCGGCTCCCGGGCAGAACTGGCCTGGTGCGGGGCGCGCAGCGCTTTGCATTGCCGGTAAAACGGTGTTGGACTGTTTTTTCTGCCCGGGAGCTATATCTATAGCCTCCGGGCATTTTATTTGCCCGGTTGCCGCATTGGCCCCCTCTGGGAGCGGGTGGAGGAGAGAGCCTACGATTTAGTAGCAGTTAAAGAAAATGTCTCTCCCTCCGGCCCTTCGGGTCACCTCCCTCGCAGAGGGAGGCTTTCACAGCACGAAACAATCATCACAAATAAAAAATAACAGAAATGAGGATTTTATCATGAGCGAGCGTAAATACCATTTTGAGACCCTGCAGCTGCATGTTGGCCAGGAGCAGGCTGACCCCGTCACCGATTCCCGCGCCGTGCCTATTTACCAGACCACTTCCTACGTGTTCCATAACGCCCAGCACGCCGCTGACCGCTTCGACCTGAAGGACGCCGGCAACATTTACGGCCGTCTGACCAACACCACCGAGGATGTGTTCGAGAAGCGCATCGCAGCCCTTGAGGGCGGCGTGGCTGCCCTGGCTGTGGCTTCCGGCGCTGCCGCCATCAACTACACCATCCAGGCCCTGGCCCAGAACGGCGGTCACATCGTCGCCCAGAAGACCATCTACGGCGGTACCTCCAACCTGTTGGAGCACACCCTGCCCGCTTTCGGCGTGACTACCACCTTCGTCAACGCCCATGACCTGGCCGAGGTCGAGGACGCCATCCAGGAGAACACCCGCGCCATCTACCTGGAGACCCTGGGCAACCCCAACTCTGACATTCCCGACATTGACGCCATTGCCGAGATTGCCCACAAGCACGGCCTGCCCCTGGTCATCGACAACACCTTCGGCACCCCGTACCTGATCCGCCCCATTGAGCACGGCGCTGACATTGTTGTTCACTCCGCCACCAAGTTCATCGGCGGCCACGGCACCACCCTGGGCGGCATCATCGTCGATTCCGGCAAGTTCGACTGGAAGGCCAGCGGCAAGTTCCCTGCTTTCTCCGAGCCGAACCCCAGCTATCACGGCGTCAGCTTCGTGGACGCTGCCGGCCCCGCTGCCTTTGTTACCTACGTCCGCGCCATCATCCTGCGTGACACCGGCGCCTGCATCAGTCCGTTCAACGCCTGGCTGCTGCTGCAGGGCACCGAGACCCTGTCTCTGCGCCTGGACCGCCACAACGAGAACACCAAGAAGGTCGTGGAGTTCCTGAACCATCACCCGAAGGTGGCCCACGTCAATCATCCCAGCCTGCCGGACCATCCCGACCACGCCCTGTACGAGAAGTACTTCCCCAACGGCGGTGCGTCCATCTTCACCTTCGACATCAAGGGCGGCCAGAAGGAAGCCTTTGAGTTCATCGACCACCTGAAGATCTTCTCGCTGCTGGCCAACGTCGCTGACGTGAAGAGCCTGGTCATCCACCCGGCCACCACCACCCACGCCCAGCTGTCCCCCGAGGAGCTGGAGGATGTGGGCATCCACGAGAACACCATCCGCCTGTCCATCGGCACCGAGCATATCGACGACATCCTCGCCGATCTGGACCAGGCTTTGAACGCGGTTGAGTAATTTGTAAACAGTTTTTAGAGGGAATAGGGATTTAATAGCCGCCGCACCCGGTACGCCAAGTCCGGGTGCGGCGGTGTTTTTGTGGGTTGCGTTTGGGGCGGGTTTGCGGTATTATTTGTTTAAAAGTTTCTTCGGTTCCTTCTTTTCAAAGAAGGAATAAACCCCCCGTAAAGGAGCCTTCCCATGCCCACCATCATCGAAATCACCGACCTCTCCGCGCCGGAGCTGGCCGTGTATACCAAACTGACCGAGGCGCAGCTGCGCAACAAGCTGGAACCGGAAAAAGGCATCTTCATCGCCGAAAGCCCCAAGGTCATCGGCACCGCGCTGGACGCGGGCTGTGTGCCGCTTTCCTTTTTAATGGAGCGCCCCCACATCGAAGGTTCGGCCGCCGCCGTGCTGGCCCGCTGCCCCGATACCCCCGTGTACACCGCCCCCCGCGAGACCCTGCAAACGCTGACTGGCTACGCCCTGACCCGGGGGGTGCTGTGCGCCATGCGCCGCCCGAAACAGCATACCGTCGAGGAATTGTGCCAGACCGCCCGCCGCGTGGCTGTGCTGGAAGGCATCGTTGACTCCACCAACATTGGGGCTATCTTCCGCAGTGCCGCTGCACTGGGCATGGACGCCGTGCTTCTTTCGCCCTCCTGCTGCGACCCGCTCTGCCGCCGTGCGGTGCGGGTCAGCATGGGCACGGTATTCCAGGTGCCCTGGGCACGGCTGGGGGAGAAAAACACCGAATGGCCCGCGGCTGGTATGGACCGCCTGCACAAACTGGGCTTTAAGACCGCCGCCATGGCGCTGGACGACCGCGCTGTCAGCGTGGAGGACCCGGTTTTGCAGGCCGAGGACAAGCTAGCCATCGTGCTGGGCACCGAGGGCGACGGCCTGGCCGCCAACACTATCGCCCGGTGCGATTACACCGTTATGATCCCCATGCAGCACGGCGTGGACAGCCTAAACGTAGCCGCCGCCAGCGCCGTGGCCTTTTGGCAGCTGCGTGCCAAATAGTGTACAACCTGCCACAAAAAAATGACAAAAGTTTTACACCCCGCTGACAAAAACCCCGGCGGGTGTGTTGTTTTTGGGGCGGGTACATGGTACAATATTTATACACGTAACGAAAATGCGTGCAATAACCAGCAGGGGGAACCTACCATGGGCTTCTTGAAAAAATTTACCAAGCAGGAGATCAGCTGGATGATGTACGACTGGGCCAACAGCGCCCACTCGGTCATCGTCGTTACCATCCTGCCCATCTTCTTTGACTCGGTGGCCAGCTGCACGGCGGACAGCGTTTCCAGTATGTCCACCTGGGGCTATGCCACCAGCATTGCCATGGCCATCGTCGCCCTGGCCGCGCCGTTTTTGGGCGTGTTTGGCGACATCCGCGGCATGCGCAAAAAGCTGTTTACTGCCTTTTTACTGCTGGGCGTTGTCTCGGTGGCGGGCCTGGCCTTTACGCCGCTGATGGACTTTGCCTCCTCCACCGCTGCCGCCGGTAAGGTGGCCATGCTGGTGCTGGTGCTGTACATTTTAAGCACCATCGGCTTTGACGCCTCCTGCATTTATTACGACGCCTTTTTGACTGACGTCACCACCGAGGACCGCATGGATTCCGTCTCCACGCTTGGCTACGGCCTGGGCTACATCGGCGGCTCCACCATCCCGCTGCTGATCTTCCTCATCATGAACGCTGTCGGCGTGCCGATGCTGGCGAGTTTGGCCATCATCTTTGCCATCACCGCCGTATGGTGGCTGGTGTTCAGCCTGCCGCTGCTGAAAAACTGCGAGCAGACCACCGGCAAACCCTACGAGAAGGGCGATATCGGCGCCAGCATAAAAAACGTGTTCACCACCATGAAGGAGATCGGCGCGGATAAGCCCATGCTGGTGTACATACTGTCGTACTTTTTCTACATCGACGGCGTGCATACCATCATCAGCATGTCCACCAGCTACGGCACCAACCTGGGGCTGGATTCCGCCGGTATGCTGCTGGCTCTGCTGCTGGTGCAGGTGTTGGGCCTGCCCTTCTGCCTGCTGTACATGAAGCTGGCCGCCAAGTTCGGCGCGCGCACCATGGTGGGCGTGGGTATCTGCGTGTACATGTTTATCTGCATCTTTGCGTACTTTATGAACAGCTTGTGGCAGTTCTGGATGCTGGCCGTGCTTTGCGCCACCAGCCAGGGCGGCATCCAGGCACTTTCCCGCTCGATGTTCGGCAAGCTCATCCCGGACAAGGCCCGCAGCGGTGAGTTCTTCGGTTTCTTTGATATTTTCGGTAAGTTTTCCTCCATCCTCGGCCCCACACTGGTGGGTGTCGTCAGCGCCTTTGCTGCCAGCAAAATGATGGCCGCCCAGGGCTTGACCGCCGTGACCGCCACGGCTGAGCAGGTAGACGCCATCAACAAGGCTGCCGGCCCCTACGGCATTTTGTCGGTCATTCTCATCATCATCGCGGGTGCGGTGCTCTACTTTGCCGTGCTGCCCCGCACCCTGAAAGGCGACCAGCGCAAGATTTGACAAAGCGCGCCTGAAAGCTTACAATAGTTTGCATGCTGAACAACAGGAAGTGAACCATCATGCCGGAAGGCTATACCCATGTGCGCACGGCGCAAAAGGCCGCGACGGCCATCCATTATAAGGTGCAGTGCCCCGCTGCCTTTGCGGCGGGCGCCAACGGGCCGGACAGTTTCTTTTGCTATGAGGTGTGGAAAAAGCGCGCCAAGCGCCACTTTGACCTGCCCACCCTGGGCAACCGCATGCACGAGGAAAAGACCGGCGAATTTCTGCGCAGCCTGTGCCGCCACGTAAAAAGCCGCCCCCAGGTGGAGTATGCCCTGGGCTTTTTAAGCCACTACGCCGCCGACACGGTGGTGCATCCCTTCGTGTACGCCATGTGCCAGCCCGGCCAGCCCTACGCGGGCCCCGGCGGGCACGGCTACCTGGAGATCGCGCTGGACTCCACCCTGCACGAGGAGGACACCGGCAGTGCGCTGGTGCCCGTCAACGATGTCAGCCCCCTGCCCACCGGTGAGGAACTGGCTGACATCACGGCGCTGCTGCACACATGCCTGCTGGAAGTCTACGGTGTGGATGTCTCGGTGGAGTACCTGGCCGATGCGTTCTACCACACCAAGGTGCTGCGCGGGCTGTTCCCCACAAAAAATCCGCTGAAGCGCGGGTTCTTCTGGCTGGTGGAGCCGCTCTTCGGCAGGCGCGGGTTTATCACAGGGCATATTTCGCCCCGCAAGCTGGCCCCCGACATGCCGGACGCCTGGACCGACCCCTTTACCGGCACCGAGCATACCGGCGGCGTGTTTGCCCTGCTGCCCAAGGCCGAACGCCGCAGCGAGGAGTTTATGGGCGCTGCCCTGCTGCTTTGGCTGGACAAGTACACCGAAGCCGAATTTGCTGAGAAAATCGGCAGTATGAGTTATACCGAGGGCCGCGTGACACCCGCCAGCGACCCCGCCAACGAAAAGGAGACAACAACATGATCCGTATCACGATGCAGAACGGCAAGACCATCGACATTGAGCTGGACCCCAAGGCAGCTCCCATCACCTGTGAGAACTTTGAGAAGCTGGTCAAGCAGGGCTTTTACAACGGCCTGACCTTCCACCGCGTCATCCCCGGCTTTATGATCCAGGGCGGCTGCCCCGAGGGCACCGGCATGGGCGGCCCGGGCTGGCACATCAAGGGTGAGTTCCTGCAGAACGGCGTCGTCAACCCCATTAAGCATACCCGCGGCGTCATCAGCATGGCCCGCGCCATGGACCCGAACTCCGCCGGCAGCCAGTTCTTCATTATGCACCAGGATGCACCCCACCTGGACGGCGGCTACGCTGCCTTCGGCCACGTGGTCTCCGGCATGGACGTCGTCGACGAGATCGCCGCCGTTCCCACCGACTGGAACGACAAACCCCGCACGCCGGTCGTGATGGAGAAAGTGGAGATTATCTAATTGTTTAATTGTTATTTTTCTTGAAAGAAAAGTAACTAAAAGAACTAATAGACCCACGAACGGGTTGCACGGTATAAAGGCTCCCTTGTGTAAAGGGAGCTGTCAGCCGATAGGCTGACTGAGGGATTGCCCCATCTACGTTGCAACGCGGTCTACCATCCAAACGCTTCAATCCCCCAGGCTGCGCTGCCGCGCAGCCAAGAGGCTTTTGGGAAAGTTACCACAAAATCATGCCCGCCCGGTAGGGAACAACGCCCCGCCCCGGCGGGCTTTTACTTTATAGTTGAAATCTTTGCCGAAATCGGTTATACTATTTTGTAATAATTGAAATCGTGGGGGAATCCACCTTCTGGACGACCCTTTATAGAAGTAAGGAGCAAACAATGGCACATACCGTAATGGTTACCGGTGCAGACGGCTTTATTGGCAGCCACCTCACCGAAGAACTTGTCAAGCGCGGCGAAAAAGTTCGCGCCTTCTGCCTGTATAACTCTTTCGGCTCGCTGGGCTGGATCGACACCCTGCCGCCGGAGATCCGCAACGAGATCGACATCTTCATGGGCGACGTGCGCGACCCCAACGGCGTGCGCACCGCCATGCGCGGGCAGGAGCGTGTCTTCCACCTGGCCGCCCTCATCGCAATTCCGTTCTCCTACCACAGCCCGGACAGCTACGTGGACACCAACATCAAGGGCACCCTCAACGTCCTGAACGCCGCCCGCGAGCTGGACACCCAGCGCGTGCTGGTCACCTCCACCAGCGAGGTCTACGGCACCGCCCAGTATGTGCCCATCGACGAAAAGCACCCCTTCCAGGGTCAAAGCCCCTACTCGGCTACTAAAATCGGTGCTGACCGCCTGGCCGAAAGCTTCTACCGCAGCTTCGACCTGCCCGTCACCATCGTGCGCCCCTTCAACACCTATGGCCCGCGTCAGAGCGGCCGCGCCATCATCCCCACCATCATCACCCAACTACTGGCGGGCCAGACCGAGATCAAACTCGGCAGCCTGACCCCGACCCGCGACTTCA